>Ga0209541_10002219_pt1 | contig 37086 bp, 43 predicted proteins | sample RifCSPlowO2_01_FD_184027 | JGI IMG/M metagenome (GOLD analysis project Ga0209541, IMG submission 184027) | Groundwater microbial communities from Rifle, Colorado - Rifle CSP2_plank lowO2_0.1 (SPAdes) (version 2) | ecosystem: Environmental > Aquatic > Deep subsurface > Groundwater | place...
AAGAGATTAAATAGTATATATAAATGTTATTATTTATCTAAAATTAATTTTATATTCTGTATAACCAAAACAATTATTCTCTTTTAGAATAGCCTTAAGTGCTGTTAATCTTTGAGAAAAATCTATATATTTTACAGAACTAAAAATAGGATATTGTGATGGATCTATATTCTCCAAATCATCCCAATCTTCATATGCCAATCCTAATTTTTCACACAGTTCGCTTAAAGAGTCTCCAGATTCTAGTGTATGATTTTCTCCATTATAAACAAAGACATCATCTCTTTTTATTTTAAATGCTACGTGTTTGATAATCTTCCTATTTGTTTGATTTACAGGAGAGTTTGTATTGAAATCATATTCTGGACTTAATCCTATTCCAATTCCGTCATATTTTGGAAATGATTCTATATATACATTATCGACTAAACGTATTCTTGCTACCCAATCTCCGCCGCCGCAGCCATTGGCAATAACACTGGCTACATCAATACCTGCTTTATATAATCTTATTTTAATCTCTCCATTCATTAACTTTAAAATTTCAGTTGCTTCTACAGTATTCATCCCTTTAAAATTTTCATTAATTTCAACAAGAGGTTTATATTTTGCCATATATTTTAGAACTAAGTATGTGTTTATAAGCATTTTGGATGGGATGATTTTATTCGATATATTTATAAATTATTTAAAACCACTTTTTATTATGGCAATTTCACAGTCAAGAAGCAGAAGAACAGTTTCTGGAAGCTTATACAGGCCTTACAGGAAGAAAAGGGAAAATGAGCTTGGAAGAGACCCAACCAATACTAAACTAGGCAATAGAAAGGTTAAAAGGCTTAGAGTTCTTGGAGGAAATTATGAATGGTGCTTATTAGGAGATGATCATGTTAATGTAGTTTCTGAAGGGAAATGCAAAAAAGTTAAAATAAATAATGTTATTGAAACTCCTGCCAACAGGAACTTCGTAAGAAGAAACATAATAACAAGAGGAACTGTTGTAGAGACTGAAATTGGAAAAGTAAAGATAACTTCAAGGCCTGGACAGGAAGGCGGATTGAACGGAGTTATAGTAACTACTTCTAAGTAACCAAAATAGAAAGGTTTATAAACAGCAGAATGTAGTTGATTTATATGGGTACTTTCAAATATGATGAGTACAAGAAATTGTTAAAATATGCACGTGACATACTCTCCCTTTCCGATTTAGATAATGACTTTGAAGAAAATTTTATAGATGCGAAAAAAGCATTGTTAAAAACAAAATATCAAAGGTTATATATAAAAGGCGGAAAAAAAAAAAATATTGAAGAATGTAGTGTTGTACGGATTAATAAAGCTTTTAAAAAATCATTCCTTTATCTTAAAGGCACAATAGATTGGTATGATTCAAGAATAAAAAATTATGAAAAAAAAATTAGACAAGCAAATGGTTCATCACCCATTACAGATATAGTGGGTGCTATTGGATTAGCAAAAGAGGAAAAAGATGATTCAAGATTAGAATATCTTACAGAAAGATTAGGAATGGTAACGCAGGATATGAATGAAGAGGAATTAACAAGATATGGGATAAAATGAAATAAAATAATAATAAAAAATGTCAGAATTAAGAGATATTGTGGAAAGAGCAGTTAATAAACATAAGTTAGATATAACTATTCCTCAGAATGTAACCAAATCTTTTTTAAAGAAATTATGGGATCAAGGAATTATTTGCGCAGATGTTGCTTATAGTGATGAAGATATTCTTAATCAATTAGATGAATTAAATGATAGAATTTTTGTATTTTCAAAAGACCATAGGATCACAGATAAAGAATCAAATATCCTAAGAAAAGATCTAAGCAAGGGTGCTTATCAGAAAATAGACAATCTTGAAGCTGTTAATCTTTTAATCGAATCTTATAATAGGACACATAGAAATAGAATTCCAAATTTTAATGGATGGAATATTACATCTGAACTTGCAGAGGCCCTTAAATTTACCCCTCACCAATTAATTAGAAATACTAATTTTGATAAGCCACCAATTGGTATTTATCTAGTAGGAAAGGACAGACATTATAAGATATGGGATTGGATGTCTGGGATTCACGGACCAAGAATATATTATTCTGGAAATGTTGATGAAATTCAGGATAAACATTATGGAAAGGGAATACGTTATAAAGTTAAATCACTTGATGATATTTATAAAGTTACTTTGTCAAACATGCCTATAACCAACTTTAATGATAAAAAACAATTTTCTTTGTGGCTTAATTCGAGAGGAAGTTGCGAATGTGATCATGCTTCTTTTGTTGGTAAACAACATAGAAAACAGGAAAATGATTTAGATATTTTTTGCAAACATATAACTGCAGCTTTACTTCATGATATTATCAAGGTTAATTATAGAGAAACTAATGAACAAAAATACAGGATATTTTTGCCTCTTTTAGCTAAGAAGAATGCTGTTGAGATTGTTAATAGGTTAAAACATCAAACTTTAATGGCTAGAGAACAAGGAATTCCACAACCTTTGAATGATATTGAATTAAATAGAATAATTGGAATGTATATTGCCAGAGATGGCTTTAATAGTATGTTTTTTAGATTAGATGATCCAATTGATTTTTCTGGTTATCAATATTTTAAGAGAAAATAAAAGATTTATAAAAATGAAAAACGTACAAACATTAACATTTAAAATAGGAAATGATAAATATATCATTAATGCAGATAAGAACGAAATGCCTGATTTGGTAAGGGAAATAATATATTCCAGAAAAAGAATATGGCCTTATTCTGAAAAGGTTAAAGATTTAAACAATTAAATAATATTATTTCTTATGAACAGATTTGAATTAATATATAATAAACTCTATCAAAAATACGGCTCACAAGGATGGTGGCCTTTAAGCAAAGAAAATTTAGAGACTAAACATAATAATGGGCTGCCAGAAACAGAAAAAGATATATTAGAAATCTGCATTGGAGCAATTTTGACCCAATATATGACGAGTTGTTAGTATTATTTGCCGTTTTTTATGGTTTTCTTTTGGCTTTTTCTTGGATTGTAACTTATATGAGATTTTGAGACCTTTAAGTATTATGGTCTGCCTCTAAGGAGGTAGACAATGAAAAAAACAACCGATGAAAAAATAGAATGTGCATTAGCAGATGAAAGATTGTCTCCTGAACAAAGGGAAATAATCAGGAAGTGGTATGAGCATACCAAAACCTTCTGTAATGAGAACAAGATATTAGAAAGGCTTTATGTGATAAGAGAGTTTGGCTTGTTTATCAAGAAGCCATATCAATCAGCAACAATAGAAGATAGAGATAAATATGGAGAATATAAGAAGACGAATAATAAAGAGACAGTTACAAATAATCGGGTGCTTTATGTCAGCGTGGATTCTTTGAATTTATACAATGGTAGATTGAAAGGATTTTATCGATTCTTGTATAAGAATACGCATTATAGCATTGACAAGGAATTAGCTTATCCAACACCGAAAATAGTGAAGAAAGACGAAGTTCCTCGAGAGGAGAAGCACAGAAGGAGGGTCATAGCTTTACTTGAAAACAGGATTTTATCTCAAAAAATAGAGGATAAGAACTTGTCTGATGAGGAGTTAAAAAGGAAATATCCTAAGCAGGTTCTTCCTTCACACAATCTCGAGATACTAAAAAAGTTCTATGATTATAAGTTTTCTTCAGACGATGTAACTTCTCATGTAGGTTTCACGACAAAACTTTCATTCTTAAAAAGATTGGGTATATTCTTAGGGAGCAAGACCTATAAGCAGGCAACAAGAGAAGACATCCAAGAATTTTTATCTAAAGTAAGAGAAAAAACTGGAAGGATTAATCCTTCTTATAAGGCATTTTTACTTGATTTTTATAGATATGTTTATGATATGTTCGGAAGAGAACAGCCTCGCAAATATCCAGATGTTGTTGCATGGCTTTATACCAAAAGAAAGAAAATAGACGAAAGGATAGCAAAGGCAATAATTACAGATTCAGAGATTAAGGATATGATTGATGCTTGTGATAATGCAAGGGATAAGGCTTTGATTGCAGTCTTGCGAGATAGTTCTGCCCGTATTGGAGAACTGATGAATTGTAGGATTAAGGATGTTAATATAACAGAGAAAAGCAAAGCTGACAGCAAGTACAAGCATCATGTAGCAACCATTATCTTAAATGGAAAAACAGGGGAAAGGGCTAATCTTCTTCATTGGTCTGTGAGCTATTTGCGTCAATGGATTACGACCCATCCTTTGAGGAAAAATCCAGATTTTGAAGATGCTCCATTATTTGTTGCAAGAAAAGAAAGCAGGTACGGTCAAGCATTGACACAAGTTGGAGTTAATAAAATGCTCCAGAAAGTAGCATATTTATCTGGTGTAAAGAAGCACGTGCATTGTCATTTATTCAGGCACACTAATATTACCCACATGGCAAAAATATTAAGCGAAACAGAACTAAAACTTCATGCAGGGTGGGGAACCGAATCAAAAATGGCTTCTGTATATGTGCATTTATCACATGAGGATGTCCATAACAAGTTATTGAAAAGTATGGGCTTTGAGATAGGGGAAGAAAAGCAAAAAGATGAGAATCAATTAAAAATCATGATTTGTCCGAATCATGTATGCGGTTATGAAAACCCGACAGATGCTAAGTTTTGTCTGCAATGCGGTTATCCTTTGGAATTGGAGACAGCTATTAAGCTGACAAAAGTCAAAGAGAAAGAGGATGACTTGCAGAGAGAATTATTCAACAAGGACATGAATGGAATTTCTGTTAAGGGTGATATGAGGGAGGCAATGTTCCAAATTCTTAAATCTGACCCATTGCTCATAGAGAAGCTAAGACAGATAGCAGTAGAGGTGCAAGAATGAAAGACGATTATATCTACCAATACACCTCCAAAGATGCAGAGGAAGATGGGACTTTGTTTGATGTTACAAAGCTAAACCATAAATGGAAGAATGGATTATTTAATTACGTTACAAAAAACTTATTATCAAAGGGCTACATCAAAACAGATAAAATTATGGTACATGACATTATTGATTTGTTAAATCAAGCAATGCAGATAATTAAGAAAAAAAGTAAGAACCTTAAGGAGTTTGATTATTTTTTCAATGGGGAAATTGAATTGCCAAATGGAGAAATGCAAGAAATATTCATACAACAAAATGATACAGGTAAGTTTACTATAATGCTACCAGAGGATTACTAACCTAAGTAAATAATAATTACCAAAGCTCATAATCTTCAGGCCATTCTTCATCATAACTTGAAAATATAACTGCATCTAAAACACAAGGCATTATATCAGATTCTAAACACCATTTTTGTATTCCACTCATTAACAACTGATAATAATTCTCATCTGATAACCCAGAAGCAGATAATGTAAAAGGAAATTTATTTTGGTTTAACCATTTTATTATTCTGCTATCAATTGGAATCTCAAATCGGGTTAAACCTAATGCTTGCCATAAATTTCTTGATTGTTTTGGACCTATGCCTTTCAAACCACCTATACCCTTCCTATTTTGGATAAGCAAACATGCTTCTCGTTCTACTTTAATACAATCCGAAGAAGGTTTTTGTTTTCTTGCATCCATCAATCTTTCTGAAGCCTTAATAACTTTATCCCAACCATTGTTTTCTAACCAATTAAAGTTTAACTTAATCTCATCACTAATCTTATTTGTTCTTCTTATCCCACCAAATTTCGTTAAGATATTATATACATCGGCTTGAAGATTATCAGATTTTTTACAAAAATCATAATTAAGAGGGAAAGGGTTTGTTATTAAGAGTTTAGAAATTTGACTATTGGGTCCAGACCTTTGTTGTGTTGTTAAAAGACAAGCAACCATCCATTTCCAAAATTCAGATTTACTAAATTGTGGAATGCTATTAGATAAGTTTCTTCGGATTCTATTTTTTACAAAGTTATTTTCCTTATGTTTATTTACAAAATCGTTTAATCTTTGTACATCTTCCTTGTCTATTATCCATTTGAATTCCATAATACGAGAAGATACTAGATTATCTTTATTAATATTTTGCCTATAAGCTCATTGACATGATATCTAATAAGTTATAGCTTCACTTTATAGGGTTTTAGGAATGAAGCATAGTCTTTAATTCTTATTGAAGGTATAGAAACAGAACCCAATCTCTCCATTAACATTAAGTAAAATAATAGTAGCTCGTCTTCTCCCTCTATAATTCCTAAATCTGTATCTAATTCAACAGTTACACTTATCTGCTTTTTATTTTTGTTATAATGAACTAATAAACCTTTATCTAATACAAAAACGAAATCTATTTGTTCTTTCAAAGGTATCTTTTTTTCTTTATAATATCCTTGTAATTTCTTCTTTATAGTGTCTAATTTTAACTTCGATGAGAAAACAAATAATATACCCATTGTATTAAAATAACATTTTTTCTCGCCCAATTCACATACATAAGATTCAAAAGGAGTTTTTTCAGGTATAAATGCCTTTTTTGGAAGTCTTTTTACTGAGCTTATGTTATTTATGGATTTAATTAATTCATCCCCATTTAAGATAGACTTAACTTCAATAACCACATAGACTCCTTCACTGGGTAAAACTTGAATTCCCTGTTCATTATATAACAAAGGACATTTTGCTAAATCATGAATAATAACATCTTGTTGCTTGGATGTTAAACCATTTGTTGCCATAATCTCTCCTTTAGTTACACCAAACATCTTATGAAGATATTTATTTAAGAATTCTTTTACTATATTCTCCCTATTATCCCCTTTTAAACCCCTATGTGTTATTTGTTTAGATAATTCATTATAATCTATCCTCATTTTTTTACTTATTGAACGCATAGTTTCTTCAAGCTTCATTTTACCCTCTTATTGAAATCTGGTTTAGTTGGATTATTTCTAATCTCATTAATTCTTTGTTTAAAAATATTTGCACCTAAATTTTTTAAGGCTTTACTATAAAAATCCTTTATGAAACTACATTCTTGTTTATTCATTTGGTTATAATAAACGAATAATGCGGAATAATTATCTAATGCGAATCTTCTGAATAAATCCCTCTTTTGAAAAACCTCAATATTTTCTTTGGTGTAATCAGCTAAATTTTCATAATCAAATAGGATATAATAACATATCTTAATTAAACTTACAAATCCATCGCTCCTAATTGAATTATCATCTTTGCTTAAAACATCATAATTATAAGTTACATCATCTACCCCCGCAACTAATGTACCTAATCTTCTTATTACACACCCGTAACAAGTACCATCATGGTCTCTATTCCTTTGGGTTATACAAGAATGAGTTTTACTAAGTAAAGATTTATCTGGGCAGACAGATATAACTTCTGCTTTTGTTAAATTTTCAAAGGGTGTTATTATTTCCATTTCACCAAGAAATTCAGAGAGAATTTTCTTAACATGAGTTAAGACCCATGGATGTGTAGTAAAAGTTATTTCATCCATTGGAGCGAATCTTGGTTGGTACATTGTTGGACCACATTCTGTAACTATTATTTTATTTGTTTTTGAAAGACTTGCATACATTCCAGCCAACATAAAATATAAAAATCCTCGTAATTGAGAGTACCCCCCTTTGTTTATAGCTGGTGCATGAAGTGTTTTTATTCCTAATCCCTTACCCTTTAAAAAGTCATTATTCATTTTGTTTACAATACTAATCATCCCTTGTTGGTCGCTATGAGCAATGAACAAAGGCAATATTTTTTTAAATTCTTTTTTAGCAGTTAAGATTCCAGAAAAACTATCAATTCCCCCAGAGAATAAACAAATTGCGTCTGCCTTTGTAAAATTAGACTTCTTCCTTACTTTTGTAAAAACTGGTTTCTCTTCTTTTAGTTCAATCCTAATCTCTGAATGGATTATTTTAACGAATAATTTTTGAATATTATCTTCAACAGACTTCACATTAATCTTTTTATATGTTTTTGATGAAATTGGAATAATAACCTTCTCAATAAACCTATTCTTTTTAATAATCTTCTCTAAGATAAAGACCGAACATGCAATATTATAAATGTCTCTTTGGATAAAATACTTTATATCTCTCAAGAAAGATAAATCAGAAGAAGAGGGAATATTCTTTTTAATATTTACTTCCTTATTTTTATATGTATAGTTAAAAGAAAATTGATTTATCATATTAAATCCTCATCCTAATAATTTTTTAATTTCTTTCTTATGGGTCTCGAAATCTATCTCTTTTTCTGGGAATCCCATTTCTCCTAATCTTTTAAGATATTTCGGAGCTAATGTTATCGCTCTTAATTCCAATTTTTTCCTTTCAATTTCATCAACAAAATCTTTACCTTGTTTAGTCGATTTTGCTACTTTACCTTCTGCTAATAGAATTGATAGAATCATATCTTTAGAAAAAGCGAGAATATATTTATTTAAACCAGAATATTGAAAATCTGATAATACTGTCTCGCGTTCTGCTGATTTTATTTGAGAGGGATTATTTACTTTTTCCATTTCTCATCCCCCTTCAATGACTTCTTAGCAGAACGTATTATTAATTCTCTTATCCCAGAGGAAATTTTAATTCCTTTCTCTTTCTCAAGTTTAGAAAGTTCTTCAGTAGCAATTTTTTCTCTCTCATCAGAGTTTAAGTTTAATTTTTTATTTTCAATATCTTTTAATCTACGATGTAAAGGACCAAGAAGACTCATACCATGAGCAAAATTTTCTACAGCTTGTTCAGAAGAAGCTATTTTAAATGCATTATCAAGTGTGCCTTGTACGTCTTTCTTCTTAATGGATTGGGTTAATTTCTTAGTAAATTTAACTACATCACTACTAGAACCCGCAATGTCCCGTATCCTACTTGGTCTTCTTCCACCCATTTAGTAAAAAACCCCCATCATGTGTTTTTTTGTTAGATATATATTAAATAGTAAGCTAAAAATATAAATATTTTCAATATTCCAATGTGTATTTATTATATATGTCATTTGCTCTCCTTCATTACCTCTGAAATAATATAGTTAGTTATCTCCTCTTCGATATCTCTTCTATCTTTTGAGGTCGTCTTATCCCTTCTCTCTTTAGGGATTTCCTTTATCATTAGCTTGGCTATCACAAGCTTAATCTCTTTCTTATCTTTATCAAGTACCCTTTTTCTATCTGCAAAGTCCGATATATCCTCACTAAAGTTTTTAGTACTAATATCCACTCTAAATTTCTGTTTAAAGTATTGTTTAACAAAACTTGACACCCTTTCTTCATACTTTTTTTTGCTTATCTTATCAAGCTTCTGCTTCTCTTTGTCAAGTTTTTCAATTTCATCTAAAAACTCATTAAGTCCAATATTTCTTTTTACCCACTCTACCCTTATATGCTCAAGTTTTAGCATTATTTCTTTGTATAATGGGTTGCTTAGCTGATTTTTGATTTCATTTTTAATAGTATGATAATATCCTCCTATCTCCCCTTTCTTTTTAATATCAACTTTAGATAATGTTCTTGGATTAAGCTCGGTTGCTATCTTTGGTAATAAGTCGGTTACTATAGTAGATTGATGTATCCAATTGACCAGAGCGTCCCACATTGCTTTGCTACTACCCCTACCCCTATTTATCAATCTATTAAATGTGAAATAAATTATTGAAATTACTTTAATATCCCAGAGTAAATTTAATTTATCTGGCTCAGCACCTAACGCCTTGTATTTCTTTAAGATGTATTTTATTTTGTTTATTATCTGATTTACTTCTTCATCAGTATTATAAGCCAAAGTCATCTCAGATATTTTTTGTTTCAAATCATTTGGCTCAAATGTTTGGTCTTTAATTTCTTTGATAATCTTATCAACATCTATCAAGTATTTACCTTTCTTTAACAGCTCCTTAGTCTCTATTATTGTTGTGCCTAATTCCTTAACTTCATTTTTTGAATTTTTTAATAAATTTCTTTTAAGGTCTTCTTTGATTTCTCTATTTTCAATAGCCAGATGATTATACATTGATAAAGTTTTATTGATATGCCCCAATAATCCAACAGAATCAATAATTATCCCATTCTCTTTGTCTTTAGCAGGTCTGTTTACCCTTGCAATTGCTTGTAATAATCTATGGAAATATATTGGTTTGTCCAAATACATTACTTTAAGCTCTGGAGCATCAAAACCTGTTAAAAGCATATCTGTTACAATTAATACCTGTGGATTCTTTTTCTTCAAGAATGTTTCAATTATCTTCTTATTGGATGAACTCCAGTCAGTTGTATTAAATCTATTGCTCATCCTTGTCTTAAAATCCATAACTAATTGTGACTTCTCATTTTGTTCATAAGACATTACTACTTCACTCATTTCTTTATCGTCAAAGTATTTATCAAAAAATTCCTTATATTTAACACACGATTCTCTATTAACTGCTACAATCATCGCTTTAAATTGATAATCCTCTGTATCATCTTTAAGATTTTTAGAAATGTACTTTACAACTTTCTCTATTCTTTTTTCATTAGATAAGAATATCTTAATCTTGTTAATATTCTTCCTAAGTTTTGATTTTAGGTCTTTAGCTATCGTATCAGCATCAAAGGTATTTTCTGTTTCATTGTAATTTTCTTCAAAGTTTTCCACCAATGTTTTGATTTCTTCTTCATTTAGTATAATCTTGATTCCGTCTTCAGATTTTCCTTCCTCAACAACCCTATAAGCGAAAGGCAGAGTAAAACCATCTTCTTGTGAATCCCCCATAAAATAACAATCCAAAAATGTTTCATCTTCTTGTAAATAACTAAATTCTTTAAAGGTATTTCTTTCGTTACTAAATACAGGTGTTCCAGTAAAACCAAAAAACATTCCCGGTCTGAATATTTTACGCATAGTTGTTGCTAAATCCCCGTATTGTGTTCTATGTGCTTCATCAATTAAAAATAAAACTTCTCTCTTGTCTACTTCTAAATCGAAGTTAATTTTTTCAGGACTGAACTTATGAATTGTTACTATTCTTAATCCCCACTCAGAATTATTACTATGAATATTCTTAATTGTCTGGTCTAACTCTTCTATGCTATTGACTAATTTAACATCTCCAAAAATTCTATTATCTATACTGTTTAATACCGTATCAAATTGTGTTTCAAGGTCAAGCCTATCAATAACAAAGAATGCTAAAGGATTTCTCTTATGAAACAAACTCATGTAATAGTTGGCGATAAAGAACATAGTATAAGTTTTTCCTGAACCCTGCCAATGCCATATAAGCCCTTTATTTTTTTCTGAGATATTGTTTAAGTAATCTTTAATTCTATCAACTGCCTTTAATGTTGCATAATACTGGTTATATCTTGCTACTAATTTTATTTTATTACCTTTTTTATCTTTTGTAAAGAAAACAAAATATTTTATAAAATCAGTTATCCTATGGGCATCAAGCATATAGAATATATCTTCTTGTCTATTTTGTTTCCAAAAAGAATAGTTTTCAACATCTTTCCTCTCATAATGTGGAAATGTACCAATATATGGGTATTTCTCTGCAACCCCAATTCCAATCTGGATATATTTGAAAATATCTTTGACTTGATATTGATACCTCATAATTTGGTCTAATGCTACTATATATTGTTTTTCGTAAGATGCTTTCAGAGGGTCTTTCCCTTCTAAAATAATAATTGGAATTCCATTAATAAAAAGTGTAATATCTGCTTTTATTGTTTCCATGCCCTTAGAAAATGGTTGTTCTCTAATCAAATTATATTCATTGTTTTCTTTATTATCAAAATCTATAAGCATGATTGTTAAAGGAATTTGAGTATTTCTATCGGTTATTAAAATGGTCATACCATATTTCAAATATTCTAAAACTTTATTCTCATCTGCAATAGAAAACTTTGTAAGTATCTCGTTGATTATTTTGTCTTCGTTATAATCATTAAAAACTGATTTATTTAACTGCTTAATTTTTCTTTTGAAAATATCTTTCAGCAAAGCATAATCTAATAATTCTGCTTGAGAGTTGATTTGTTCCCAACCCAAAGCAATTATTAACTTATTACAAAATGAATCTAAGTAAGGTTTTTCAAATCCTGACATTTTTATTTCACCCTTATCCTTCCTGTAAGCAATTGGTCTGTTGTATAATTGAATATTTTTTCAAGTTTTGATTTTTTGTTTTCTTTAATCTCTAAGAGTTTGTCTATATCAAATAAAATTTTATCAATCTCTTCTCTTTCCTGTTTATAGGGGTTAGGTACTAACAGTCTCTTGATATGGTCTCTTTTCACAGCTTTGAAAGTGGAACCTTCGCCAATTCTTTCGAGTTGTGGTCTTAGATGATTCAATAAATAAAATAAATACCCATTATCATCTGTTTTAAGAGAAATTGAACATAAACCCCTACCTATACAATATTCCTTATCAGACATATTTACTGCACCAATTGGAGCTCGAACGGATAATAATACACTTCCTTTCTTTGAAAGTTTAGTTATTTTCTTAGTGTATTTTGTCTCTTTAGGATTTCTGCTACCAAACTCCGCATTTCCCTGTAAAAATGGGGTTCCTTCTGAATCGTTATAAGCAGAACTAGGTGGTGATTGTCCCATTATTATATTAGCTATCTTTCCTAACTCTACAACTTCCCAGCTCTTAGGAATCATACCTATACTTGTGTTTTTTAATGGCTCCCCTCTCAAGCCTTTTGAGAATAAAATTTCCATTATCTTAGTTTTGATTTTTTGGAGATAATTGATTTCTTTTTGAACTTCAAAAAGATTTTTGTCGAAGTCTCTAACAACTTCGACTATTTTTTTCTGTTCATCTTCCTTAGTTTTAGGTAGGAAATTAGTTCTTAATTCTCCTTTCTTAAAATGTTTCATAGTTGAACCATGAATATGAGATTTAATCTTTCTGAGATAATTTTTTATTGCGTAATACAAAAAATCTTTGTCAATTCCTTTTTTAGGTAATACCTTGAATATATGTTGGTTAAGCCAAGCATCTCCTTTATTCCATTTGAATATATCTATTGTAGCAGACCAAGAGAATAATAAATTTCCATTACGAACTTTATAATCTTCCCCTAAATCTTTATCATTATAATTATAGTCTTCACTTCCATTAAGATTTTGAATCCTAATTATTGGTAAACCTTCTTTTTTCCATTCGGATGGATTAAATCCATATCCATTTATATATCCTGCAAAATCTGTATATGGTTTGACATCCCAATCTTTAGGAACTTTTCCAATTTTAGTATCCTTAAAATTGGTTTCTTTATAGAAGTCAATCTCTACCACCATTTTAATCCGTCACCTTAAGAATCTTCTCTATATAATCATTTATTCTTCCACTTACTTCTAATTCCTGTTTCTTAATATCTTTAAGTTCTTTATATTCCTTATTCAAATCAATATGCTCAGCTTCTTCTTTTGGGTAAGCATAGAGAGACACGTTTAATGAAAATTCATTTTCTTCAATTTCCTTAACATCAACATCCTTACTAAATCCCTCTTCTTCTTTATATTTTAATACTACTCCAACACATTTCTTAATATTATCATCACTTAGAGAGTTTAATTTTCTAACTTCTGGATGTTTAATGTAAGTTTCACTCATATTAACAAAGAAAGTTTTATTCTTTCTATTTTTTGGTTTAGCCTTATTCAAAATTAAAATAATTCCCGGAGCCATAGTATTATAAAACAATTTTTCAGGCAACAATATAACAGTGTCAATTAAATCTTCATCTAAGAATTTTTTTCTTATCGCCTGTTCTTTTCCACCTCTAAATAAAGCACCACTATCTAAAATAACTGCCACTTTCTTTCTTGCTTTATGATTCATTGATTGAACCCAAGCCCAGTCTGCTGATTGCTTAGAAGGAGCTCCAAATTCATATATCTTTTTTAGGTCTTCTCTGTTTAATTTTTTATCATCATACCCACTTTGATTCCAAGGAGGGTTTGCCAGAACATAATCTGCTTCCTTAAACTTAGGATTTGTTAGACTATCTCCAGTATGTGGGCTAAAATTGTATATATTATGCAAAAACAAATTTAGTTTTCCAAGTATTGCAGTTATATCATTACTTTCTTGTGCCTCTAAATGCAACGTTTTTCCATCATTATAATGCTCGGAAACATAGTGATATGCTTCTAATAACATGCTATTACTTCCGCTTGCTGGGTCTAATACATCGCTATCTTTCTTTATATCAAGTAACTGCACCATTAACCTAATCACTTCCTTTGGGGTATAAAGTTCCCCTTCTTTCACATTTAAACTTGCAAAATAGGACAATATCCATTCATAACCCGCACCAATGACATCATATTTTGCTTCTGCAAAATTGACTTTATTGAATAAATCAACTAAATCTAAAAAAATATGAAAGTTATCCTCATTATTCAATAGGCTATTGAAGCCAAGTTTTTCAATAAGAATTTTTAAGTCAGACAATTTTTCATTTAGGTCGCTTAAAGCATTAAACGAATTGATAAAGTTTGATATCACCCTAACTTTATCCTTTGCTGTTTCTTCCCATGTAAATAATTTATGCTCAGCTTCATCATATAAGGAGTAGAATTCTATATTTACTAAATGATAAGCATCTTCTTCATCAACCCCTTTATCAATATATTCTTTTACTTTCTTGTTATAATTATCGCTTAATGATTTGTAAAAAAGTAATATCAATAGAACCCTATAATCAACCCTTAGTCTTATCAGGTCAGCCCCTCTTTTAAGTAAGCTAATTAATTTGTCTTTTGTAAGATGTTCAATTATTGTATCAATCTCTTTTAACTTATATAATGTTTTTCTTGCATCATCAGGATGCTGTCTTGATTTAAGCAAACCCTCTTTTATTAATATTGAGATGAACTCATTAATGTTTGATAGTCCCTTATCCTTACTTCCAAGGATTTTTTCTATTTCTTCTTTTGTGAATTCAATATCTTTTAGTTTGTCTTTAATCAATCTATATCTTATACTTACCCAAGGTTCTGATATTTTCATTTTTTCAGTCATAGCTTAGGGAGTAGAATGAGCTAGTATTTAAAGGTTTCTATATGTTAAAGTATGTTTAACCTATTGAATAGGCTAATACTTGTTTATGATATTAAGTAGGCCAGTAAATCTTGGCAAGTGGTATTAGTAATTGGGTGTTAATATCAAATGAATCATAGTATTCAATGATTAAATCAACCAACTTATCAGAATCAACCAATGTTAGTGAAACATTAGCCCGCTCAGCTTCAAGCTTTGCTTCTTTCGAAAATCCTCCTGTTGATACATAAATCCCATTATGCCTTTGCCTTAAAACTCCTATAAAATTTCTTATTTCTTTAGACCCCATTTGACCATCTCTATGCTTTACTTCAACAATAATTTTTGGTTCTGATAGCATTAGACCGTCTGGAGAAGCCTCAATATCTCTACCCCTATCAGCCCCCCGTTCTGTGATAAATGTTTTATAGCCCATCGCTCTAAGAATACCTGCAACTAATTTCTCCATGTCTTCCCAGTCTAATTTTAATATATTATCTTTAATTAATTCATGAGCACTTGAAACCATATCTTCTTTTACTTTCTCTTCATCCCCTTCTTCTTGGATTTCCTCTTTGATTTCCTCTTTTCCTTGAAGTATTGATATAATTTCTTTTTGAGCGACGTCATTAATCTCGAATATTGTTGATATTGCCCCTAATGTATTTCTTGTTGATGTTGAAAGTTTGTCTCTGCTTACTTTTCCTAACCATTTAACTTTTCGTATATGGTGATATTCTGATAGTATTTTGTTAAATTCATAATCGGATTCTATTTCACCCACTAAATATTCCCTACTATCAGGGTTGTAGCTTAAAACATAATCTTCTTTCTTAAACTCAAATCTGAACCTACTTATTTGCCCCACCGAGATAGCGATACTACCTTTCTTTTCGTTTTGATAGGATTCGAGATACAGCTTCTTTATATCGTTACTGGTTGAATATTTTGATAAGTCAACAGAATTTAGCCAACCAATAGCAACAATGTTTTTCTTTTTAAAATCATCAATAAGATAAGCACCCTCCCCCGCTCTAACCATCCACATATTTTTAACCATGAGAACCACCTTGTCTGATTAATCCTTTTTCATTATACTTATAAACTTTACTAGATTTTTAGTTTTACCTAAATAGTTTTTGATTTGTCTTAATTTTTTGAATATCTCTTTTAATCTCCATCCGGATGCTCTTTCATCCATATTAAAATCTGTTCAATAGCTTGGTCTTCTTTGGAAAAAAATTCTCCATTTGTAACATCATACAAATCAAAAGCAGGGTGGTTTGGCATTTGTCCATATACTTCGTAACCTAAATTCTTGATAATACTTTTTTTAATTCCTACGACCATACCCTTTTTTTTATTTTCCCATTTAAGAATTCCAATCTCTTTCCAATTTTTTAGTTTACTCATTTCAATCCTCCTAAATCCTCTAAACTTCCCATCTACTCTAATTTAATCTTGTTATTTTAATAAATATATTGCCTTTTTAATAAAGATACCTGATTTGAATAGGAAAATCAAAAGGAAAAAACCGGATGAATCAATAAAGAATTTTGGGTTATTTAATGAGGCTTATATCAACTCCCCTTTGTTTTTCTTTAACTTGCTTTCTAATCCCACTCATCTTTATCGCATTAATGAGTATAACAATAACTGCACCAATACCAATAGGATAGAAAATAATAAATCCGCATACTGCACCGATTGCCCACCATATCTGGCTTTTTTGTATTTTCTTGTGTTCTTTATTTAGCTCTTCAATTTCATTTAGGATATAGTCTTGCTTAGAATTAAACTTCTTCTTTTTAGGCTCTAAATCTTTTTTTGCTTTCTCAGGAATTGCCTTTAATTCCTCTTTAGCCTTCTTCCAGTTCCTGCCAATATTTCTCCAGTCTTCCCTCCTTTTCTCTCTCCTTTGTTTCCATGATTGTGGCAGTTTCATTTTAATCAGAACAAACCTCACAGCAAATCAAATCATCATTAATATGGATAGTAAGTATTCCCTTGCTCTTGACCCTTCTGCAACTTTCACATTCTTTCAATATGGGCGGGCATTCATCTATAGCACCACTAAAATAAGCATCACTATACAAATCACCAATATTCCCCCCTCCACTTACTGCTCCACCCATTTCATTATCCATTGAATTCCTGATGTCTTCCTGTATCTCATTCAAAAAACTCTTTACTAATATCTTATCAACCACGTCACCAGTCCATTCGTCTGGCTCTATTGGTATTACAGAATCATTAACCTCCAGTTCTTTCATAATCTCTGATAGATTAGCATCAACAACAACAGAATTATTTTCTATTTCTACGGAATTGATTTTTACTTCCTTATCGTTAAACTTTACGGTAATATCCTCATATTTAGAACTGCATCCTGTAAGAAAGAATAAGCTAATAATTAAAACATCAAACCAAATTTTCCTATTTTGTTTCATTAATTAGTATTGGACAATTGAAATATATAAATATTGTGTATAGATTGCTAATAGATTGTTGAATTTATTTCTTATAGAGCCATTGTATATAGATTGCTATGAAATTGTTGGATATTGTTTCGTTTGTAAAGAGAGGAAAAAACCGCAGAAAAGTTATTGAGGCTATGGATAAAAAACCAATAATGCCCTCTGAACTAGTAGTTAGGATATTTGGAAAGCCAAGCAATACCCATTTTAATCTAATTTCTCGTGCACTTGGAGAACTAAAAAAAGAAGGATTAGTAAAAGTACTAAACGAAAAAGAAAAGACCGGAAGATTCTATGAACTTACCGCAGAAGGGAAGCGTATTAAAAAGTATCTTTAATGAAGTGGCACCCAAATATCGTATTTATTCTCGGTTTTCTGTAATTTAAGGTACGTCCCCCCCTTTATATATTTTCTTCATGATTTTTTTAATGTCTATCGAAGGATTATTTATATCTGCATTAACATTTGTAATAAATGATTTCTCCCCAAATTTCATCTGATAGATATTTAGCAGGATATATAGTAATTGGCTTATTTTATAGAAGGAAGGGTCATCCTTAACCATTGCCTCAAGTTTCAAATAAACTTTCATAATCTCTCTTAGCATATCCTCGGGCTTACTACCCACAAATGCCTTGAATTGCCTGACAGTATTCTTCCTTATATTTAATTCAACCTGACACGCAGACCCTTTTTCATATAGTAGGCAGTCTTCTTTTATTTGACAATCATCGCAGTTGACTATAGAAATAATGCTTGTCGCCTTTCCTGTCTTGATAGGGTTTAATTGACTTGACAATTTCTTTCTTTCTGACGTTGCTAATCCGCCTTTCTGAGCTATAGACCTCCTTTCTTCAGGTGGTAGACGGGCAAGTCTCCCCTTATTTTTTTCAAAAAAGGGAGAAGGAGAATATAATTTCCCATTGTTTGGGTCATTGTTTGGTTTTTCCATATTACCTCTTATTATGGAATTATGATTATTATGACAATTATGGGGGGTCATAATCCCTTGCTTTTCAATTAACCCTTCTAAACTATAAAAAAATGTTTATCATTATAATAATCATAATTTTCATAATTTCATAATGTATCCCATGAAGTTTCTTCAATAGTAGCGGACTTATAGATATCAACAATCTTAACACCATATCTCTTAGCTAAATTTCTTAACTGTTTCTCTTGCCAAACTACGCAATTTTTGGCTTGTCCACCGACATTTCTTGTTTTCCTATTACCAAGCCCGAGTTCTTTCAAATATCTTCCAAGCGATATTGGAGAATATGGTTTTTTACTATCTCTTGTGTCTATGAAATTTCCTTCTGTTATTATATCCATTGGCGCAATATCTTCTTTTCCTTTACTAAATACCAAACTGCAAAATGCTTCGACTATTTTCCCTTCAAAACTATCTTTCCTATCTTCTATTAAGTCTTGTTGATATTGCTGTAAATACTTCTTGAAAAACTCCAATTTCTTCTCATCATGCGCAAATAATGGCAAATAACCAATATGTGTTTGCCTGACTCTTGGTTCTAAATCCCCTAAATCAATATTCTTTACTTTATCTATGCTCACTCTAAAATAATTCTTAAATCTCCACATCAATAACTTATTTCTTAATTTCATTGCTTCATTAAAAAATGAATTATCCAATTCTACAGGAATATCTGTCCTATCTGTTCCAGTCATTATTTTTGTAAAACATCTACTTTCTGTTGCCATGTCAAGAAATGGTTTTCTTGTTGCTAATAATTTTGGACAATATGGGTCAAAAAAATCAATCTTTTCAGGATTGCTTGGGTTACATCTTAATATTGGTTGTCCCTTCTCAAATCCTAAATTAATTAACTTTATGAAATCCGCTGTCTCGTCACTTGACTTCAAATCAAATTCATCAATCAATAAAGAACCTTTCCATTTTTTAATTAATCTGAATACTGGGGCTACGGTACTTGCCCCACTTGTCTTAATTGCTTTATAGTGTAAACGTCCTAATGTATCCAAATATCTTGTTTTTCCCATTGTTGTATCACCTAAAGCCCTTAGATAATTTACTGTCCTTAATTTATCATAAATCCAACTTTGTTTAATACTCCAGACAGCATATTGTAAATGTTCCTCATCAATGTCAAGCCACTTTCTTATAAATCCTTTAATATCCTCTTCTAAAACTTCATCATTCTCATATTCTTCTGCCTTTGAAGGTAAGTGAATATATTCATCTTTGTTTTCTTCATCTTTAATTTCTTCACCTTCATTCGGGAAATAAGTCTTCCCATAATTGGTTTCGTAATATGGAATATAGGTAACTTCTTTCTTTGATTCGTCCCATACTGCGAATTTGCTTTGTCCTTCATTAACTACCTGCTCAAATATCTTCCCATCCTTAGTAAAGAAACTTGTCCTTGTCTCTTCCTGATATTTTTCTTTTATTTCTTTACCTTTGTTTTCTGCTTTTTCAATGGAAGCCTTCTTTTCTTCTTCTGTTGGTTTTTTAGGTTGTGGTATGTTATCCCAATCATTTGTCATCACTACCACCCCTTACCACACATATGCTCTTAATGAAACTAATATCAAAAACATAGATGCCATCAAATCGGTCGTCAAAAGTAACAGAAGTCTCAGTTACTTTCTTAACAGTACCGATATAATTAAACCCATTACTAAGAATTAACTTACAGAATTTATTTACAAATACCTCTAACTCTTCTTTCTCAATCATCCTCTTCATCCTCCTCAGATATTAACTTATAGAAATCTTCCAGCTCGAAGCTGTGAAACCACTAAGGGTTAACTATTAATTTATTTTCTTCTTTATATCTCTTCATGTAATCATTAAGTGCAAGTCTGACAATAGCATTTTGTGATTGACCTGAATGTTGCGAGATAGATTGCATTTGTTTAAACATCCACTCAGGCAATGATACAATTTTGTCTTTCATTCTCCTTACCATATAATTATTATAATAATTTCGATATATAAATTTTTGGGCTTCAGGTATAAACCTCGACGATAAATTGCTAATTTTTTCAAACCATTTATATATGATAACAATATATATTATTTAATAAGATAATTTTTGAGGTGTTGAAATTGTTGAAAGAAAATTTACAAAGTAGATTGGAGAGTTTTATTTTGTTGGAAAATAAAATCCGTCTTCTGTTTAAGCAAAAACTTGAAATGGTTAACGAAACTGAATATATTGCTCGGATGGAAAAGGCATCCGCATTATGGAGAGAGGATAATGAAGTAATATCCATCTTACAAGAATTAAAGAAAGTTGCTGATGATATTAACTTACATTTTCTTGAGTATAATCTTGACGACATTCTTCGATTGTGGTTTTTCTTCGTAGGTTTGCATGAAGAATATTTTTTCCATCTGGATGGTTCGCATTCGTTATTTGATTTGATACAAAAACCCGCAGGATATTCTTTCAATAGCACGATGTCTTTTGTATGTAATCGTTTTTTGGAAGCAATGCAAGGAAAAGAAGTATATGCAAATAATGACCGTATTGAAATGGCACTTGCATATCTTCTTATTTTTCTTAGTCGAATGCTGTACTCTCCATATATAAACAAAGAAGTGAAGAATCTTGAGCTATTTAATAAACCCCTCAAAAACCCAATAAAAAAATTAATTAATAATAAATTATCATTAACGAAAATTACCCATGTTAAAATTAATTTAAACAGGGTTTTAAATGATTTTAAAGGGCATATTATATCTAGTTCATTAACTAAAAGTCAATGGCAAGAATTAGTTTCTTGTGCATTGCAGAATCTTATCAATCTTCTTTCAATAGGTGACTATCTAAAAAATGAAATTTATGATGCTGATTGGAAACTGCTACGACCTGCCCTATTCGAGAGGTCAAAGGAAGGATGGACTACCAAAATTTTTATGTGTGTTCGATATGAGGGGCAGATTTCAAATCCAGAATTTCCATTCCAATCAATAAAGCCAAAAAAATTTGTGATGTATGCCTAAATGGGTACATTGGTGGGATTTTGTTTTTTTTACTTCACTTCACAATATTATGCACCCTGTGATAAATGTCATTTAATGCTTGTCTCTTGGGGTGCATAATACAGGGTAAAACCCCACCAAAAACCCCTATAGTAATCAGTGTCATCTAATGCTTATCGCTTTAGTCAAGATAATATTGAAAGCAAAGCATGGGCTAATGATAACTCATGCTTTTCATTAACTCTCCTTCGGATAATTTCTTAACAATAATTATGTTTTTATCACAAGGCTTCAAATGCCAGAAATTGCATTTTTTTCCTCGCTTTTTATTGAAGTTAGAATTGTAAAAAAAGTAGGTATCTGTACTTCTGAAATGCCCAAGAAGTTCTTCATATTTGGTATGCTCAACGTATTCTATGGGATATTTTTTCTGTTCCTGTTCAAGCTCCCTCCATAGTTTGCTTAGTTTGTTATAGCCATAAGAATAATATCTTTCAGCTTTTCTTAATTCAGCAATCTTTCCCCTTATGCTGAAAAGTTCTTTTTTAAAGCTGAGCAAATCCTGCTCTATTTTGAGGAATTTACTCTTCCTATCTTCTATCAGTTTTGCTTCAGCAACATGAAAAGGATTTATTTTCATATCCAACAATCTTTCCTGTATGATAGATTTGTTTTCGCTATATGTCAATTGAGAATCAATACAATCCATAATACCATCAAGTAACCCTTCAGCGTCTCCATAACCTTGTTGTTCAAGTTCCTTGGTTATCCTCTCAATGTATCTTTTGATATGCTTGACACATAATTTAGTTATTTTTTTCATTCTTAATCAAGCCTTCCTCTTTGGCTCTCGAAAATAAGTATTTTGTCAGCTCTGAAAGTTTGTCATAAAGATTTTGTTTTTCTTTTTCCATAAGAATATGTTAAGCATATCTGGTTTTTATACTAACTAAATTCCATATAAGTTACGGTACATTTAAATACGTGGTCGATTTATTATAGATATTAGTAAAAATGACACGAAAAAAGAAGAATAGTCGAGGGAGATACAAAAGAACAGATAAGCAAAAGAAGGTAATATCCTCGAGCAATGTAAGGAGAGCTGGAAGCAGGGCAGGAATATTGGGTAGCAATGTTTATGGACATCTTATAATTGCTTTCTTAGAAGGCAATAATGAGGAATATGATAACAGTAGCATTAAGCCTTTAGGAGTGAATCTGAACACTTGGGCACAAAGAGGGAAAAGAGAGTTTAGAAACGCAGGCTTAATAACTTATAAGGAAAAGAAAGGTGGGAGAGGCAGTCGGTTTAAAATATCAAAAACAGCTATTTCTGGTCATATCCTTGTTGAGTTCAAGGAATATTATTCAAAACAGATATTACCAAAAGTATATGATAAGGCTCAAAGGATTATCAGGCAATATTCCAAGACAACTATAGAAAAAGAATCCATTTTCACCCCGAAAGGCAAGAGAAAAGTTAAGGATTCCCAGCGTTTGGGTGTTTTTGGTTATATTCTGGAAACTATCTCTGAAGGTAATGAACATACAAGGATTAAATATGATTTGATGGAGTTGGAGCATAAATACGCCAAGATTTTTGAAGGAAGTCTAAAATGTTCTGAACAAGAAGAGGGGGCGATAGCTTATCATATAGAACGATTAAAAAAGCTTAGAAAACAATTTGAAAGAAGAATCGTAAAATCAGATAATATAAAGAAAGCTGGAGAAAAGGAGAAAGAATTTGGTAATATCCTAAAGGAGATAAAAAGAGATATTGATAAAAAACAGTCATGCCCAAATGAAAAGATTATCAAAAGACAATTTGAAGATGCTCTTTCATTTGTTAAGGTCAAGTTTAGCACATACTCCATACATGACATTTTTGAAGAGATGCTGTTTCAATCGGCATTAAGGTATAGATTAGATGAAGAAACAGATAAGTATTATCTAACTGCTTGGCTTTATCAATCATTAGTACTTAGCGATTTTACTGGTTAAAATGAATAAGATAATGCAAGTTTACAATAAGCTATTGGAAACATATGGTCATCAGGGATGGTGGCCGATAATCAATAATAAGACGCTTATCTGCGAGTATGGAATGGGTGCACCAAGAAATGAGGCAGAAGCTTTGGAAATCTGCATCGGTGCCATCCTCACTCAGGGAACCCAATGGTATCCTAATGTTGTTAGAGCTATCCAGCAATTAAAGCTGGGTAGAAAATTTGCAAAAAAAGAATTGGAGGTAATTAGGCAGGCTGAAATATTGAAAGGTCATATCCGGGAAAGACCAAGAAAACAAACAACTAATCATATATTGACCCAGAATACAAACTGGAATAATGTTGAGAAATGCATCTATAATTTAAATAAAAATAAATTGATCGATATTGATAGATTAAAGGAGATTAAGACAGGAAAACTTGCACAACTAATAAAGAGTTCTGGTTATTACAATCAAAAAGCAGTTAAGATAAAGAATTTTATTGGTTTTATAACTGAAAATAAAATTGATGCTCTGAAAAAATTAAGTACAGATAAGTTAAGGGAAAATTTATTATCAGTAAACGGAATAGGAAAGGAAACAGCTGATTCAATAATATTATATGCATTTGAAAAGCCCATATTTGTCATTGATGCCTATACAAAAAGAATCTTCTCTAAATTAGGAATGTGCAATGAAGATATTGATTATGATGAGCTGCAAAGGATGTTTACAGACAATCTAAACAAAGATGTTGAATTGTTCAAGGAGTATCATGCTTTGATTGTTAGATTGGGAAAAGAAAAAACTTTAAATACTATTTCTCCAAGGAATTAGTTTATGGATAAAGAAAAAGGAAAAGAAAAGAAAAAAAAAGGTAATTTAGATGGTTATGACAAAAAAGAAAAAGAGCTCAAGCAAATACACCATCATCTAAAAGCTAATCTGACGCTTGGACAAAAAGCATCTGATAAACTAACAACTTTTGCAGGAAGCTGGACTTTTATTTTCTTATTGCTTGTATTTATGGCTGTATGGATTGCATTAAACATGATTGCTTTAGTTTCTCACTGGGACCCATGGCCTTTTATTATATTGAATTTAATTTTATCATGCCTGGCTGCAATACAGGCTCCAATAATCCTGATGAGCCAGAACAGAGAAGCTGAAAGAGACAGGGTAAGGGCAGAGAGAGATTTTTTAGTTAACAGGAAAGCAGAAAAAGAAATAAAAGTAGTGCAGTCTGAATTAAAAGAGATTAAAAGATTGTTAAGGAGGAAGTAGATGGATTTTATATTTATTATAAGCTTGGTTGTATTTGCATTTTTAGCAGCGCTGGTTATAATTCTGATTAAGAAAATATTAAAGATATTTATTTTTATTTTTATTTTGCTGGTGATATTTGCATTAGCCTTTGGTTTTTTTATCTATCAAGACGCATCTGATATTAAAAAAAATTTTATCAGCTCAAATAAATTATTTTTATTAGTTGATGAGCAGGAAATCCTAACTGGAATTATTGTAACAGAAAACCAGACTTTTTTTATCGAAGAAAATCAAGTTAATGAATATGAAAATTATTTTAAAGATAAAGACTATGAATCATTATTAGGGGCTAACAATAAATTACTGCTTTTAAATTTAGATATATTGGGAGAAAAAAAAGGATATGAACTTTTTGATAAAAATATTTCAAGAGAAAAATTATTTGATATATTCAGGTCAGAAGAGCCTTACAAGGAATTAACAGTAAATGAAATAAAAGGCAGCGAGATAGAAAAAGATAAGACTAAATTCAAGGGATATATCTTTGAAAAAATATTTGCAGATGATCTGATAAAACCAAAAAATCCTTTTAAGATATTGATACTGTACAAACAAGGGCATTTAACTGTTTATCCTGAAACTATTTTTTTTAAATTTGTTGAAAGCATTCCAACATCCTTTGTGGATAAGATAAGCGATAAGATTACTGAGAATATAGAAAATATAAAAGAAAATATAAAAGAAAAAATTTAAATAAGGATTAACCAAGTAAATTTCTTAAAAAGAGGTAAAATGTTTGATAAACTGAAGTTCTGGAAACCCAAAGAAGAGCCTGAGTTCGGAAAAGAGCCTGATATAAAGATTCCTGAGTTCGGCACCCCTGAATTTGATAAATCAACATTAGATGTTCCCCCTGAAGAATTTGGAAAACCGATAACAACAACGCAATTCGGAAGATCGCCGTTTCCAGACAATGAAATGGCAACATTAAGGGAGAGCTCTCCTAATATGCCTAAAGGAGTGCAGCAGCAGCAGTGGCAGGGATACAGGGAGAACAGTGAAATGCAGGTTATATCTGCAAAGCTAGATGCGTTAAAAGCAGCTTTGGATGCAATTAACCAGAGACTGGCAAATTTGGAAAGGATTGCGCAGGGCGAAGAGCCAAGAAGATGGCAGTACAGATAAAATATTATATTCCTTTGATTGTTGTTCTTTTAGATCAGCTCTCAAAATTTATTGTTAAAAAATATTTTTCCTATTCAACTAACACTGGCTCATTATTTGGATTGTTTGAGGGATATAATCTATTATTTATTATTCTTACATTAATTGTTATAATCTTTATTATTTATTATATCAATAAAAATAAAGTAAGTTATTATGAAGAAATATCCTTATCATTAATCTTAGGAGGAGCAGTTGGAAATCTAATTGACAGGATTGTTTATAATGGGGTTATTGATTTTATCAATCTTAGGATATGGCCTAGTTTTAATATTGCTGATTCATGCATTACTATCGGTGTGATAGGATTAATGATTTATTATTTGAAGAAATAAAATAAAATCACTCTAAGCAGCTGTGCTTCTTATAACCTTTCTCCTTAGCCTCTTCATCAGAATTTAGCCAGACCCTGCTGTTTTCCTTTATCTTCTTTGCCCAGTCGCATTTTGGAGCATGATAAACGCTTCCTGTCTTGCTTGCAAGGTATTTTCCAGGCTCAAAACTCTCAACAATCTCTGTCTTTGGAATATTTTTTTTTTTTTCAGCTGCTTTCTTGATACTAGCTGCAGATATTAACAAGCCTAATGCACTGAAAAATAATGCTATTATAAACAGGAATGTATGCCTGCTTACAAGATTATTATACAAATAAATAAAGTTTAATAGTTGCAATGAAAAAAAAACAGTAAACCATGGAGCGCTCCATCTTTTATTTAATCCAGTTAATAAGACTATTGCTGCAATAAAAAAAATCCAGAATAGTATAAATTCCCTTATGAAAATATGAGATTTGAATGTGAAAAGAATTTCTATAATAAAATTAACCAGCAATATTATTGAAAAAGTTATTAATTTTCCCCCACTCATAAATTTTATTTATTTTTTTTATTATATTTAAAGATTTCTATTCTGGAGTAGTAATTAGAATTCTTCAAAATCTTTTAGCTTATCTAAATAACCTTTTTGCCTTAATATTGGTATCTGAGTCGGCCTGTATTTAAATATTATATCCCCTTTTTCATCACCAGATAATTCCCATGGCTCTATCAGGAGAATATCTCCCTCTCTTACCCATAATTTTCTTTTTAGCCTTCCTGGAATACGGCAGTTCCTTGTTTTGCCGTCCATGCATCTAACAATGTTTCTGCTTCCTCCAACTCTTCTTTCTAATATTCCTATAACCTGATTTCCTCTTGGAAGCTTTGTTCTTTTTATCTCTTCCTGTATTTGTTCCTGCCTTTCTTCTTCTTCCTTTTTCTTGCTCATAAAGGAATAATATTGATGATTATTATTTAAAGGTTTTTAAAACTTAAAACCTAGCCTGCCTTATCTTTCTTATCTCTTTTTTATTTAATTCCCTGGAATTATCTGTTTTGCAGTTTTCGCAGAAATAATCTTCATTGTTTGTAAACAAATGATTTTCACAAAGATATTTATAACAACTGCTGCAAAATAAATCAGTTATCTTGCCGCATCTGCATCTTCCCGCAGGAACAGCAAAATCATAGTTTTTATTGATGTTATAGTATTTAAACAAAACATTTCTTGTATTAACAGCAGCTGTTTTCCTGTATTCTTTTCTTTGCTTCATCATAAGGTTTAAATATTACCAAATTATTAAAATTTTCTATGGAATCAAAATGGATATTTGTTATCATACTAATAATCTTTCTTGGGATTATTAGCTTTGTTATAGCAGGAATTATCTCATTTTTTTTTAGCTCAGAGATATCCTTGGGAGGAAATACTGCCCTTATTCCGATTAAGGGAGAGATAACAAGCGAAAGCCAGGGATTATTCACACAAACATTAGCATCTTCTGATGTTGTTGAAATGATTGAAAAAGCTGATAAAGATATGAATATCAAGGCTATTCTGTTTGAGATTAATTCCCCAGGAGGAACAGCTGTTGCTTCAGAAGAGATTGTTAATGCAGTAAAGAAAAGCAAGAAATACAAAGTAGCTTGGATAAGAGATCAAGGAGCTTCTGGAGCGTATTGGATAGCCAGCGCTGCAGACAAGATTGTTGCCTCTCCGCTTTCTATTACAGGAAGCATCGGCGTATTAGGGTCTTATTTGGAATTTTCTGGATTATTAACAAGATATAATATCACTTATGAAAGAATGGTTGGAGGGAAATATAAAGACCTTGGAACTCCTTACAGGGAACTGACAGATGAAGAAAGGATATTGTTTCAGAGAAGCATAGATGAACTGCATGACTATTTTATGCAGGATGTTGCCAAGAACAGGGATATTCCTGAAAATAAAATAAGAGAAATCGCAACAGGAATGTTCTATACAGGAAAACAGGCAAAAGAGCTGAATTTAGTTGATGTTTTAGGCGGGAAAGAAGAGGCTGTTGAATTAATTGAACAAGAAATCGGCAATGTTGATCTTGTTGAATATCAAAAGGAAAAAGGTTTTTTTAGCTCATTATACGGAATGTTCTCAGATATTTCTTATAGAATAGGGCAGGGAATTGGAAGCGTTTTTTTAGATAAAGAAAGCGAAGTGGTTATAAGGACTTAGATTTATTTTGCTTACTTATCTTATTAATATTTGCATAAAATTCTTTGATTTTGTTTTTGATAAATGATTCATCTCTTTTAAATACAGTATTTGGATTATTTGCAACATGATCTTCTATCATTATTCCATTTGGAGCTAAATACCATTCATCATCAAATTTATATGCTAAAACTCCAGATTTATGATAACCCCATTTACCATTAAACATATCTTGAAATGTTGCACCTGCAATTACATGATCTCCTATATACTTTAATGTTTCCTGTGCAATTCCGCCAATTTGCTTAAGAATTTCTTTATCTTTAATATTTACTTTGCTTAATAAAAAATTATAATCTATAGGCAATCCATAACCTCTCATGTAAATTGGACCAGCATCCATTTCATAAATCATTTTATGGAAAGAGGAATAGAGAAAATCATGGCCTGCACTTATTGCTTTAGCAGGCGGAATCCATCCGTCACCAACAATCATTCTCCTGTGCCTTAAATTACCTTCTAAATCATATTTAGTTACATCGCCAGGATGCACATTCTCAATATCAAAACCACCTTTACTGACACTAACAAAATCTTCAGAAAACAAAGCCATGATGCCTGCTGCAAACATAGGGATATTAGGATTTATTCCATTATTCTTCATCTTTTCGTATATCATATCCCTAAAAATATTACATACATCATTCCTAACTTCTATAATTTTTTCAAGAGGTAGTTTTGATTTTATTTTGTCGCGCAAATCACGAATCCTTGCACTATAATATACTCTTTCAAAACTCTTAGCATTAACTTTCTCATCACCAATCTCTTTTACTTTACTTTCAAACTCTCTTATTTGCAATGCTTTAAAATAATCACCATGAAAAACGCCTTTTTCTTCTTCGTACCTCCTAAAATCAAGCTCAACTAAAGGTAATTTTAATTCATTTGCTCTTTGCCTTGCTTTGACTTCTTCATGATGTGTCCTTGTTGTAATAATAATCTTAACAATTCCAGGTATCTGCTCATTTATTTTCATAAGATTAGAGCCGCCGCAATCCATCCCACCTATAATTCCATATTCTTTCTTGTATTTAAAAACAGAAACTTCATTTTCAGGAACCTTTACAGAGTTTGTTATCATCTTCTTAATGCCCTTTGCCCGATATCATTCCTATAATACTTTCTCTCAAAATCAATCTCTTCAATAAGAGTATATGCTTTTTCAATAGCATCTCTAATATCTTTTCCATACATTGTAACTCCCAAAATCCTTCCACCGCTTGTGACAAGATTTCCTCCATCTTTTTTTACTCCTGCAAATGCAATATGACCATCTTCTAATCCAATTAAAGAAGGCAAGGTGATTATCTTTCCTTTTTGTATGTGCTTGGAATAAGGATATCCTCCAGAAGCCATAACAACACAACATGCTGCTCCCTGCTTATTTTTTACCTGCACTTCTCCAAGAGCGCCATCAATGCTTCTGTTTAATAAGTCATAAAAGTCATTCTCTAACAACATCAAAACTGGCTGTGTTTCTGGATCGCCGAATCTGCAGTTATATTCTAAGACTTTTGGACCATCTTTAGTTATCATTAAGCCAATGTATAAGCATCCTTTATACGGCATTCCTTCTTTTGCTATTCCCTGTAATGTTGGTTTGATAATTTCCTTTTCAATTTTACTTTGCATTTCTAAAGTTATAATTGGCGCAGGAGCATAAGCACCCATTCCTCCTGTATTGTCTCCTATTTTTTTACTTAATTTTTCCTTTATTATTGCTTCTAATCTTAATTTGTCTTCTTCTGTTTCATAAACAGGCTTGTGATCCTGAGAAGATGCCAAACAAACATAATTTTCTCCGTCACAAATAACCAAGATAGAAGCCTCTTCCCCGACTAATTTTTCTTCAATAACAATTTTATTTCCTGCAATTCCAAATACTTTATCAATCATTATTTCTTTTATAGCTTTCATTTGTTCTATAGCTGTATCACAAACAATAGCGCCTTTACCAGCTGCCAAACCATCTGCCTTAATAACTAATGGATTTTTATATTTATCAGTATAAACTTGCGCATCTATTGGTTTATCAAAAACTTCAAAATCAGCAGTAGGAATCCCATATTTTGCCATAAATTGTTTTGCAAAAACCTTGCTTCCTTCTAATTTTGCTGCTTCTTTATTTGGTCCAAATATCCTTAATCCTCTTTCTTGGAAATAATCAACTATCCCATTAACTAAAGGATCTTCAGGACCTATAACTGTTAAATCAATATTGTTATCTTCTGCAAAATTTGCCAATCCATTAAAATTATGATCATTAATATCAATAACTTCTGCCATTTCAGCTATTCCGCCATTTCCTGGCGAGTAGAAAGCCTTATCAACATATTGGTTTCTTCTTAATTTCCAAATTAACGTATCTTCCCTTCCGCCTGAACCTATAACTAAAACTTTTGCCATTTTACCTCCTCAATTAGAATAACCTATAAAATCCAATTTCTTGCCTTCATAAGGCTTGTGAATTGTCGTCCTTAATTCTGCCTCGCTGCTTTCATGAACTGATCCAACAATATCAGCTTTATTTTCTCCTCTTTCATTTATCAGTTTTACAATGCTTTCTGCTATATCTAAATTAGGAGCAATGTATGCAAAACCCATTCCCAAATTTTGTTTCCTGTACGCTTCATAAGGAGTCCATTTTGATTCCTGAATTAAAAGTTCATGTATTGGAAGAAGTTTTAACGGATCTGTTATTTCAAATGAAACTCCTTCTCCAGCACGATTAAAATTGTGCATACCATTTCCAGTAATATTTACTCCATAAATATCTTTATTATCAAACATTTGACCTGTTAAAGAAGCTTCTACTAAATAAAGCGCAGTTGGCACCTGTAGTGCTTCAAGTACTGTTTTTCCTTCTAATATTTCTGGTTTATCATCAAAATTAAATCTTCCTCTATATTGCGATTTCCATTCATCTCTATATTCCACCTCAGGCTTAAATAAAACGTGCCTTCCACCTGTATACCCGTTGCTATGCAAGCCAGTCGATGAAACACCAACAATAATGTGGCCTGGCTTTGGATCTAGATTAGGAACTTCATCTTTTTTAATATATCCTGTAATTACAATACCAAAATCTACACCCATGTTAGGAATTCCCAAAGATATCATTTCATCTAATGAAGCGGTTTCCATTTTTCCAATATTTAAGTCCCATGGTGCGTTTGGTATCCTTATTTTTTCAAGAGCATCAACAAAACCATTCATTATTTCTTCCATTTTCTCTTTTTCTATTTGAGTCTGGCAGGCGAGATAGATATTTAATTCGCTTGGATAAGCACGAATTATTGTCGCCTTATCATTTGCATTCATTGCAATTCCATCAGTTGGAGCTAATCTATAATTTCCAGACCATGCGCTTAAGAAAAGTTTTGTTCCAACACCATCAACGCAATGCACTGAAAAATATCCAGGATGAACAGAGTCATTCTCTCTTAACTCAACAAAAAAACCCTTTGATTTGGAATTTCTTCTATTAAATAACCATGGTGCTCTTTCAAGCGCTTTTTTACCGGTTTGAATTGCTATTTCTTCGCTTTCTTCATAATCAGCTGTATCTTTTGCCATTTTTACACTTCATTCAAAATATTTTGCAGCATTTCTGAATATTTTAATTCCTAATCCTTCTGAATCAGGCTTTTTTTCCTGTTTTTCAAGCTCATATTTTTGTCTTGTCCATAATGGATGATTTGTAAAAGAATTGTATGCCTCAGGATGCGGCATTAAGCCAAATATTCTTCCAGTTGGATCACAGATTCCAGCAATATCATCTAATGACCCATTTGGATTATCTGGAAATGAGCCATTTGCAATTTCTTTTGTTTGCCATAAACAATATTGCATAACAATAAGGTTTTCTTTTTTTAATCTTTCTCTTGTTTCTTTATCAATAGTCTCTACTTTTCCTTCACCGTGTCTTATTGGAAGGTCTATATACTCGATCCCTTTTGTAAAAACACAATTAGAATCAGGATTAATCTTAAGAGTAACCCATTGATCACGGAAATTACCGCAGTCATTATATGTTACACTCATTGTCCTGTTGTTGTAGTTTTTATCAATGCCAGGAAGAACTCCCATTTTAACAATAGCTTGAAAACCATTGCATATTCCAATAATAAGTTTCCCATCTTCAATGAATTTTAATAAATCATCTCTAAGATAATCTTTAAAATTATTTGCCCATACTACTCCAGCCCCAAGCTCGTCTCCATGATCAAAACCACCTATCAAAGTAAGGATATGGTAATCAGCCAGTTTCACATTTTTATTATATAAATCTGTAAGATGAACTTTATCTGTAGCTATTCCTGCTAACTCTAGTGAATGTTTTGTTTCTTTATCACAATTTAAACCGAATCCAGAGGGTACAAGCCCTTTAATTTTTTTATCTGTTGCCATGTGTGGTTTTCCATAATTTTTTTAATTTGTAAATATCTTCATTTATGATTGGATTATTATTTAAATCTTTAACAACAAAATTATTTTTAGTGAATTTACCTATACAGGATGCATATTCACCCATTACTGATTCAAATTCTTCTCTGTTTTCTTCTTTAACTTCAATAGCAATTCTTCCAGTAGATTCTGAAGCTAATATTCTTTGTTCAATATAATCTGTATTATCAAATGATTCATCTATTCTTACATTATTAAGATCTATCTCTATTCCAAGATTTCCGCCAGCAGCCATTTTAAATAAATGTACTCCTAAACCGCCTGCTCTGATATTTTTAGTGCTTACACAATATCCTTTGTCTCTGGCTTCAACAAATTTTTTGTATATTTCTAGGTTTTTTTTTGCATCTGTTTTAGGCACATTTAATCCTGTTTCTCCTAACATCTTATAAAATTCAGAACCACCTAACTCGTTCTTTGTAGTGCCAATCAGATAAACAAGATTTCCAGCTTCTTTTGCATCTGAAGTTATACAATTGTTAACATCATTAACTTTAGATTGGATTGAGAACTGCATTGTTTCTAAACCGGAAATTGTTTCTTTTTTTTCTGTTTCCTTATTCAAAAATGTTCCATCACAATACATACTGTCTTTTCCAGACAATAAAGGAATTCCATATTCAAGGCAAAATTCTTTTAATGCCCAATTTGCTCTTACAAGCTGCGCTGCTTTATGTTCTGCATTTGGTTTTCCTTTTTCAATTGATGGCCAGCAAAAATTATCTATTCCTGTAAGATGGTTAATGTCACCGCCTACTATTAATACACCCCTTACTGCTTCATCTATTGCAGAAGCAACCATTTCTCTTGCATCAATCTTTGAATATTTAGGATTAAGTATTTGAGTTATTGCAATCCCAATATCTGATTTTAAATCAGATCTTAAGACAATAGCATCACTATCAATATCATTTTCTATTCCAACTAAAGGACCTATAACTTTTGCTCCCTGTACTTCATGATCATATTGCCTTGATACCCACTCTTTTGATGCAATATTTGGCTGTTGAAGTAACCTTTTGAATAATTCATTATGATATTCAAGTTTTAATTTAGGTTCATATAATCCTCTTTCCTCTGGCTCAACCCATTCAGCATTAAACTCCCATTGTGGAAATTGTTCTTCTAATAATTCTGAAGGAAGATATGCGCATGTTTCTCCTTCATATCTAAGATGCAATGCGCCAGAATTTGTAAATTTACCAATAACAGTGCTTTCAACATCATGCTTCTTAGATAGCTCCATAAACCTATCTAAATTATTTGGCTCTATTCCAATGGTCATTCTTTCTTGTGATTCAGAAACAAATATTTCCCATGGATCTAAACCATGATATTTTAATGGAACTTTATCTAGGTATACTTCTGCACCATCTCTTCTTTCTGTAGCGTTTTGATCATAGTTGAATCTTGAAGATTCTCCAACTGAAGAAGATAATCCTCCTCCGCCATTATCAGTTATAAATTTTATTAAACCCTGATCTCTTGCTTCAATAAGGAAGTCCTGCATTTTTTTTTGCGTGTATGGATCACCAATTTGCACATGTCCTGCTGGAATTGTTTCATCAAGACTTGCAGAAGCAGCTGTAACACCATGCATCCCATCTTTACCAACTCTGCCGCCAGACATTATTATTAAATTTCCTGGATCAATATGTTTTTCATAAGATGGTTTGCCTAAAACTTCTTCTGGTATAATACCCAGCGGATATACAAATACTAAACTTTTGCCCATTGACTCTGGCTCAAATTGAACATTACCAAACATAGTAGGATTTCCACTTTTATTTCCCCCATCCTTAACACCTTCAATGACAGCGTCGAGTAATCTTTTTGGATGAAGCGGAACATCAAGAGGTCCACTATAGTCTTGATCACCTACGCAAAAAGTATAAGCTCCTAATACTACGAAAGCACCTTTTCCACTACCCATTATATCACGATAAACTCCTACTATTCCTGTTATCGCGCCACCATAACCCTCTAAATTAGAAGGGCTATTATGAGTTTCACCAGTTACAACATAACACAAACCATTTCCTAAAGCAGCTACTCCAGCATTATCCCAAAGAATTGATTTAATCCAAGGGCGTTCTGCAGCTAGTTTTTTTGTTGGCTCAACAATACATTCTTTGAAAAGATTATTAATTATTGTTGTTTTTCCTGTTTTTTTATCAGTATAATAGAACTTTCCATTAAATGTATTGTGATTACAATGATCACTTCTTGCCTGGCATATTGATTCTAGTTCAACATCTGTTGGTCCTTCTAAACCAAATTCTTTTCTCTTTTCTATAATATTTTCATTTTTAAAGAAATTGACAATTGTTGGAATGTCTCTTGGATTTAAAAATGTTTCACGCTCTACACTTATTCGTTCAATATCTTCATTTGTTAATTGAGAGGCAGGAATACTAGAATAAGTTGGCCTATGTTTTATTCTTACTTTTTGAAGATTAGCTCCAATCCCATTATTATTATCCCATTCTTCTTTTAAATAAACTTTAAATGTTTGTACAATTGGATTTGCTAATAATTTATCTCCAATTTTTTCAATATCTTCTTTTTTTAAGTTCCCTCCTCTAAATATATAGTAATCTGAAGAGTAAATATTTGTTTTTTTATCTGATATTTGACTTAGTAAGTCTATAGCAACCTCGCCTGTATTATCTTTTACACCAGGATGCCAGCCAACCCAAAGAATATAATCAAAATCATCCTTCTGAACAAGCGGGGAAAAAGAAGAAACCTCTGTTACTGGATCTGTTACTCTCTCTTGAAATGCTTTTTTTACAGAATCTTCAAGTCCTGAATCAAATGTTAATACTCTAACAGATTTTACAGAGTTATATTCAATACCAAAATAACCAAACGCTTTATTTTTTACACCTTCACCATTTGCATCAAATAGTCCTCGTTTAAGCGCAATTTCTAATCTTGAAAAATCAGTCAAATTACCCCCATCGAATTCGAATTAAAAATTATTTATTTAAAAACATTTATAGCCTGTATTACTGAGAAATTATTATATTTATTAGAGTATATACTAGATTATTCCCACAAATATACTTTATCATTCTCCCTAACCAAAGAATTAAGCTTTATTCCAGCTCTCTGGCCTTTCCTGACTTCTTTCACTTCCTTATGAGCTATCTGAATTGAGGTTATTTTATCTTCAACAACACCTGTTGTAGGGCCTATGATTAATATATTATCTCCAATTTTTAATTTATTAGACTCTATTATTATCTTAGCAACATTAATTTTTTTGTAGAAATTTTTAACATAGCCAATATATATTTTCTTTTTAGCTGCTTTGCTTCCATAAACATTAGTAAATTCATTGATGGGTTTTCCTAAGAAGAATCCAGAAGAAAAGTCCCTATTATACACTGTTTTTAATTTTTTAATTAATTTTTCTTTTAATTTTTCATTTATTTTTGGGTAGGAATCAATTGCCTCTCTGTAAACTTCTGTTACTGTCCTGACATATTCAGGAGATCTAGAACGTCCTTCTATCTTAAAAGCATCAATTCCTGCTTCAATCAGTTTTTCAATAAAAGGAAGCGCGCAAAGATCTTTGGCAGACATTACGTAATTGCTTCCTAATTCCAATTCATAGCCTTCGTCAATATCCTTGACAATATAATTTCTTCTGCACGGCTGCAGGCAATCTCCACGATTTGCTGATTTTCCAAATAAAAACTGAGAAGTAAAGCATCTTCCTGAAACAGAAACGCACATTGCGCCATGGATAAAAGTTTCTATCTCTATATTTGCTTTTTTTTTAATTTCTTTTATATCTTCTAAAGAGCATTCCCTGGCAAGAATAATTCTTTTCACTCCTAAACTCTTATAGAACAAGGCTGATTCTGAATTTGAAATAGAGGCTTGCGTTGATAAATGCACTTCTATCTTATTTTTTAATGCTTCTTTTATAACAGAATGATCCCAGGCAATGACTGCATCTATCTTATTTTTCTTTGCCTCTTTAATTATTTTTTTTATTTTATTTAATTCATTCTCATAAACAATTGTGTTTATTGCTAG
>Ga0209541_10002220_pt1 | contig 37080 bp, 35 predicted proteins | sample RifCSPlowO2_01_FD_184027 | JGI IMG/M metagenome (GOLD analysis project Ga0209541, IMG submission 184027) | Groundwater microbial communities from Rifle, Colorado - Rifle CSP2_plank lowO2_0.1 (SPAdes) (version 2) | ecosystem: Environmental > Aquatic > Deep subsurface > Groundwater | place...
ACGAGGTGGTAAAACGCATAAATTTTCCGTAAGAGCTTTTAATGAAAACGCGGAACATACCGAGTTGATTGAAAAAGAAATAAGCGCGGCCAGCTTTATAAAAACCGTTCACTTCTATAAAGCCGCTCATCGTTACTTTGGCAGCGAAGCAGAAGATAATCTGGTAGAAATTTCTTACGACGAGTATCCCTTTCTTCCTCCTGATTTGACTTACACCCCGAATAGAGCGCCCGGTTCCAATCCCAACTACACCTATAAAATACTAGTCTTTTATTTAAATACAGAAGCTCCTAAACGTACGTATTTAAACGGCACCTCGCCGCTAGAAGAGGATTTAGGCAAGGTGCTGAAAATAGAGTATGACACTTGCGCTGGTGCCAAAAGTTTCCATGATTCTTTATTGTTGCCGGATACCCTCGACCAATGTAACGTAGGCGGCGGTATGGGCAATAGCAGTGTGCGTTGGGAGCGTTACTTGCCTAAAGAAGATTTCAGACTGTTGTTGCCGGCAGAGGCCAACGAAGGGGAACCTGAATTTATAGCAAACGATTATCTCACCGTTGCTTTTTACGGTTTTAAGATGTATTTCCCTCAAGGTTACACTTCGCCGAACGGCATAATGGAAAATTTTGAACTCTTGGCCGTTGATAAAACGAAGTATTATTTCAGTGAAAGTGTGCCGCCGCATCTTGCGCCGGAGAAACCCGCCAATTTATCTTTCTCTTTTGACGAGTCCACGTCCATTCTTACAACCTCCTTCGACAAGGCCGCTGATGCCGATACTTGGGACAGCCTTTTGAGATATGAAATAAGCTACGATGGCGGAACTAATTGGGAGCTGGCGCCGCAACTGACCAACAAAAAAGTTGTCGAGCCCGGCACCCCTTGCAACGTGCAGTTGCGCACGGTGGATGATTTTGGATTAAGGTCCGCGGATGTTTTGTCAGGCGTATTTACGGCGCCAAGCTTACCCATCCCCCTCGGTTTAACCAATATAAAATGGGGGCGTATAAACGGCGGTTCTGAAGTAGAAATTAGTTTTGACTACCCTGGTTACCCGTTCATACCAGACGGAAACATGTTTGATATGATTGTTTTTTACCTAAACGACTTACCGCCCATCTGGTCTAACTCCGCCTCTAAGGTAATTAATGACATCCCTTATCCCAGACTTATTATTTCTTACGCTGCTTGTATAGGTAGTTCTGATTCTTCTTTGCTTATCTTATACCGCTCGGAACCGGACCAATGCTTTAGCTGGATGGAACCGCATAAATCAGCCATATTTCCCCCACCCGGCGGTGGTTCGGCCGGGACAATGACCTTTAAGGTAACGGGCCTGGACAACGCCGATAAGGGTTTGAACGAGCTTTCCTCAAACGATTACATAACAATCGGGTTTTACAGGCTTGTCACAGGCGGGGGTTTAGGCGCGGTCTTAACGGCCAACGATACTCACCGCTATTACTTTTCCGAATAGGGTTTTCACCATCTTTTTGTTAGAATTACCTTAATGCAGATAATCCCGGCGATTAACTGTTTAAGTTTTAAGTGCGTGAGAGACTTAACGCAAAAAGCAGCCCAGCTCCCAAGCGGATGGGTGCATATTGACGTGACCGACGGCAAGTTTACCCACAACGTCACCTGGGGAAGCCCCGAGGAACTTGCCATTTTAAAAAGGGAATATCCTAACCTTAATTTTGAGGTTCATTTGATGGTGGCTGATCCTGAAGAAGTTATTAAATCGTGGTTTCGGGCGGGAGCCAAAAGAGTAATAGTCCATCTGGAAACAATAGAGAACCCAGATTTTCTGTTAGAAACAGCCGATGAGTACGGCGGCGAAGTGATGCTTTCCGTGGCGCCTTCCACTCCGGCTGACTTACTTTTGCCGCACACTAACTCTTTTCGTTACTTCCAAGTTCTGGCGGTTAAACCCGGTTTGGCGGGGCAGAGGTTTACGTTGGATAGTTTGGAAAAAATAAGATTTTTGCGGCAGATGGCGCCTGATGCTAAAATAGAAGTTGACGGCGGTATTACGCCGGAAACAGCAAGACTTGCGAAAATTGCCGGCGCGAATATGGTGGCTTCGGCTTCTTATATATTCGGGGACAAAGAAGATTTTAAACGAGCTTACGAAGAATTAAATGGAAGCATTGCATGACAATAAAATAAAGCTTTTAGAAGAGATTGCGAACCGCATTCGCGAAACCATTATTGAAACACTGGTGGAAGCGGGCAGCGGTCACTCGGCCGGACCCCTGGGCATGGCTGATATTTTCACGGCTTTCTATTTTCATATTCTTAACCACGACCCTAAAAATCCCAGTTGGGAAAATAGAGACAGATTGATTCTATCCAATGGTCACATTTGCCCGGTGAGGTACGTAGCTATGGCTTATGCCGGATATTTTCCACTGGAGGAGCTTAAGACTTTAAGAAAGGTAAATTCGCGATTGCAGGGACATCCTCACCGGACCGCTTTGCCGGGGGTGGAGACTACCTCCGGCCCCTTGGGGTCTGGTTTGGGACAGGCGGTGGGCGTAGCTTTGGCCGCCAAGCTGGATAATAATAAGAAGTATAGAGTGTATTGCCTTACCTCTGACGGCGAACAGGACGCCGGGAACACCTGGGAATCGGCCATGTTCGCCGGCAAGAACAAGTTAAATAATCTCACAGCCTTAATAGACAGGAATAACATTCAGATTGACGGCTACACGGAAAATATTATGCCGCTTGAGCCCTTGAAAGATAAATATGAATCTTTCGGCTGGCACGTTTTGGAAATTGATGGGCATAATTTTGAACAGATTGTTGATGCGGTTAACGTTGCTAAGGCGATTTACGAGAAGCCGACAGTCATTATTGCTCACACCATACCGGGTAAGGGCGTAAGTTTTATGGAAAAAGATTATCTATGGCACGGCAAGCCACCGACAAAAGAAGAAGCGGCTGTGGCCCTGAAAGAGCTGCGAACTTTAGGCGGGAAAATACAGAGCGAACACCAATGATTAATAAAGAGGCAAAATTAAATCCTGAGTTATTTAATAAAGATGTAGAACAAGTGCCTATTAGGAATGGTTACGGCGAAGGGCTTTTGGTTGCGGGCGAACAAGACCCGAACGTTGTCGTTTTATGCGCCGACTTATCGGAATCTACCCGCTCGGAAGCTTTCGCCAAGAAATTTCCGGAAAGATTTTTTGAGTTAGGGGTGGCCGAACAGAATATGGCTACCATTGCCGCCGGTTTGGGCATTTCCGGCAAAATCCCCTTTATCTCTTCTTACGCCACCTTTTCTCCGGGCAGGAATTGGGAGCAAATCAGAACAACCATTTCTTACAATGATTCCAACGTAAAAATCGCCGGTCATCACGCGGGCATCTCGGTGGGCCCCGACGGGGCGACCCACCAAGCGATAGAGGATATCGCCACTATGCGGGTAATGGCTAATATGAAAGTTTTTGTGCCCTGCGATGCCGTAGAGGCAAAGAAGGCAACGGTGTGGGCGGCCAAAATCTGGGGGCCGGTATACATCAGATTTGCCAGAGAAAAGACGCCAGTTGTCACCACCGAGGCCGCTCCTTTTATACCCGGGAAAGCTGAAGTTTTCTGGCAATCAAAGAAGACGCAAGTCGCCATCATCGCTTGCGGTCCACTAGTTTACAATGCGCTTACTGCGGCGCGCGACCTGGAGAAAGAGGGTATCGGCACGATGGTAGTGAATAACCATACTATAAAGCCGATGGACGATAAGAAAATTGTTGAAGTTGCCAAGAGATGCGGCGCGGTGGTTACGGTTGAAGAGCATCAAGTAATGGGCGGCATGGGGTCCGCGGTTGCGGAGGTTTTGGCTAGAGAACATCCAACACCAATAGAGTTTATCGGTATGCAAAATGTTTTTGGGGAATCAGGCCCGCCGAAGGAGCTCGTCGAAAAATACGGCCTGGGAGTTAAAGCCATCAAAGCCGCCGTTAAAAAGATTATAAAGCGTAAGAAGATTATATGAGGTTTGACGTAGTAACCATTGGATCCACCACGCGCGATGCCTTTTTTAAAACAAATTTTAAAGTTGTTAGGTATCCAAAAACACCTACGGGCAAAGCCTACCTGATTCCTTTGGGAGAAAAGATTGGAGTGGAAGAAGTGTATTTTACTTTGGGAGGCAATGCCGCGAACGCCAGCGTCACTTTTGCGCGCCAGGGTTATAAGACAGCCGTTTTTACCAAGGTAGGCAACGATGTGGCCGGCGGAGAAGTAAGGCGCCGCTTAAAAAAAGAAGGTATAGAGACCAAGTTTATAGCTGCCTCCGGGTTGCCGACCGCCTATTCAGTGCTTTTGCTTCAAAATGGGGAACGAACGATTTTGAGCTATCACGGCGCCATTGATGAATTTTCTCTAAAGAACGTTGATTGGAAAAAACTTAAAGCCCGCTGGTGGTACGTATCCTTGCCGGGAGAATCTTACAAGCTGCTTAGCAAATTACTCGCGGCTGCCAAAAGGCAAAAGGTGTCGGTGGCTTTAAACCCCAGCTTTAAACATTTATCGGAAGGACGGCGCGAACTTATCAGGTCCTTAAAAGACATATCTTTTCTCGTGGTAAACGAAGGCGAAGCCGCCGAACTTACCGGGATTTCCTTTAAAAAAGAGGCGGCTGTTTTTAAGAAGCTCGACGCCTTAACGCCGGGCATCGTAGCCGTTACCTCCGGACCTAAAGGAGTTACTGTTTCAGACGGCAGGTTTATCTATAAAGCCGGCACTTTTAAGGAAAAGAAATTGGTTGACAGAACCGGCGCCGGTGATGCTTTCGGCTCCGGATTCGTGGCGGGCTTACTAAGAAAAAATGAGACCTGTAAAGTGAAAGGAGTTTGCAATACGAAGAATATTGAATACGCGATACGCTTGGCTTCGGCTAACGCCGCCGCCGCGGTGGAAAAGCTCGGTGCTACCGAGGGTCTTCTTACGAAGCGCGACTTTGATGTCTCTCCTCGTTTCAAGTCTATGAAGATTTTAAAAAAGAAAACCGCCATATAACCATGGAACCTTGTCAGGTCTTAGCAAGAATTTTGGGAGTGGAAGCGCGCGTGCTCGAAGAGTTGAATAATAAAATGTCCCAGAGCACCGGCCGGTCCGGAGTTTTGGAGAAGGTCTGTCACGAAAACCAAAAAACCATCAATTTCGTTTTGGAAAAGCTGAACTCCAAAGAGACCGGAGCGGCGCATGTCAAAGGCGTGCTTAGAAAAATAATTTACACTCACGAGGGCGAACTGCTTAAATTTTTGGAGATCATTGAAGGCAAGAACCAGTTTGAAAAAGCCGCCGCCTTGGCAAGAAAGATAGCCAATATTCCCAAAGGGTTCTTCCTTAAAAAAGACCGCGCCGAGATGATTCTGAAACAGAGAAAACCGGAAAATCTCCTGAAATATCTAAAACTCTCCACGGTGGAAGAAGCGATATTAAAGTATGACGTAAGCGAACTTTTTAGCGCTTTGCGTTTTGTGGAATCCGACCAGTGGATGCATAAGACCTTTGATGAGGCCTATAGCCGTTTTACCCCGGCTGATTTTGAGGAGCGTGAAGTTGAGGTGAGGGTACTGGGTTCGGAATGGCGCGATATATCAAAGAAATTCGTTGCCAAAAAACACCATAACTTGAGTCACCTTAAGGAATTTGGAGTAATCTTCTTAAACCCCGTGAGTGAAGATATTCCGGGGAAATTTTTGAGAGACTTCGCGCTGTTTCTGCATTATTTCCACGAAGTAAGCTTTTACTCCAAGCTTTTTAGAAAGTACGCTTCGGGGGATGACTTCTCGGATAAGTTGAAATCGCTTTTGAGGGGTGACGTGCCGGAAGTGTATAAAACGTTACCGGGAGAGTGGCTTATAGTTCAAAGATACTTGTATAAGGAAGACCCGAACGACCCCCGCCTGTATATCCCCCGGGTTAATCCGGAATCAATTCACTGGATGCGCGGGGAAAGAGACCTCACTCTTTTCAAGGCGGAAGAAGCCAGACTTGACCTAAGTTTGTGGCACGATTTGGATTGGGTAGGCGGCATATTCGACCACGGCGCCGAAGAGGTGGTAAGTTTTGATTTGGAAGACAACGCCATGTCGCTGGTTTCTTTTATGGAGGGCAAGAACCAGTCTTTTAATTATCACCAGCGGGAAGCAATGTGGACCAAACTTTTCTTCGGTTATGTCGGCGGAGAGGAAAACGCCGAAAAACTGATTATAGAAAATTTTAATAAGGGAGTTATTAAATTCAACTAATGAGAAACCTGTTAGACATTATTAAAGAAGCGGAGTCCAAAAAAATAGCCATTGGGCACTTTAATATTTCCGAGATCGCCGCCTTAAAGGCGATAGTTCGCGCCGCGAAAGAAGTCAAAGCCCCTGTTATAGTTGGCGTTTCCGAAGGAGAAAGAGACTTTGTAGGCACGCGCCAGGCGGCAGCGCTCATTCAAAACTTGCGCGAGGAACATAACTTGGAGCTGTTTTTAAATGCCGACCACACTTACTCTTTGGATAAAATAAAAGAAGCGGTGACAGCCGGATTTGACGCGGTGATTTTTGATGTTGCCAAACTTCCACTAGAGGAAAATATTAAAAAGACAAAAGAGGTCGTCCGTTATGTAAAATCTGTAAATCCAAACATTTTGGTTGAGGGCGAGATGGGCTACATTGGCAGTTCGTCGAAGATTCTGGAGTCCGCCCCGGAGGGAGCCGCCATAAAGCCGGAGGATTTAACCAAGCCGGAGGAAGCGGAGAGGTTTGTAAAGGAAACCGGAGTTGATTTATTGGCGCCGGCGGTGGGCAATATTCATGGAATGTTTCGAAACGCGCCCAATCCGAGCCTGAATATTAAAAGAATAAAAGAGATTCGCGAGGCTGCCGGCGTTCCTCTCGTGCTTCACGGCGGATCGGGCATAAGCGATGACGATTTCGTATCCGCGATTCGCGCCGGCATCTCGGTTATTCATATCAATACAGAAATTCGTCTAGCTTGGCGCAAAGGTTTAGAATCTGCCTTCCGAGAAAGCCCCAACGAAGTCACTCCTTATAAACTCCTGCCGGCAAGCGAAGATGCTGTTTATAAAATAGTAGCCCAGCGGCTAAAACTGTTTAATAAATTGTAACGCACGGTTGAAATTACCGGCCTAAGTCGGTATTATGCGTACAACATGAAAAGTAGTGGAATAGAGATCGAGTTAAAATTTGCCCTCTCCGAAACTCCAGAAAAATTTCTCAAAAGGTTTGCTAATTCAGAAAAACGGACCTATGAGAGAACTGTTATGTTTGATAATAAACAGGGTTTAATGCAGGAAACCAATGGGAGAGTGAGATTGCGTCAGAAGGGAGAAATCGTGACATTGTCTTATAAATTGCCGTTGCCATCCAACACTGTAAAAAAAGAAATCGAGTGGGAAACCCGAGTGGATAGTTGGGAAATAGCGGAGAACTTGCTTAAAGCCATGGGTTTTAAAGAAACCACCTCATATGAGAAGTACAGAACGAGTTTTGAATATGAAGGAGTCAAATTGGAAGTTGATGAATACCCTTTCTCCAATTTTCTTGAAATAGAAGGCGAAGAAGAGGCCGTTAAGAATGTAGCTTTGAGTTTGGGCTTTGATCTTAGCCGCTCCCTTACAAAAGCATGCGATACATTATTTACGGAATGGCGTGCGGCGAAAAGTTTACCAATGAAGCCCCATATGAGATTTGAGGATTATGATAGATGAGGATAGGAACTCAATTATAATTCCTACAAGGGGAGCCTAGTTGAATGGTATTTTTTAGTCTCATGAGGACAGCTTTTTAATCAGCAGATCATAGGATTGCAACAAAACACAATATTCTTTAAATGAGTTTCTTTTCTTGATTGTGCGGTTTAAGAAGATATCAGTTAGATATTGAAGATTCTTTTGAAGTAGTTTGTTTGGACTTCCTTTTTCTTGCATAAGAATTTTAAAAATTATCTTTATACCTGAAACTACCATTTCGTCTGCTTCTTTTATAGAAGCTCGTTCAAAGCTTCTTAAATGTTTCATTTTGATGAAATAGAATCCCGCCAGCTCAACGTGGAAAAGTTCAGTAATGTCTATTTTAGCTAGATTGACTTCGCCGGCTATTTTGAAAATTGATTTTAGATAGCGTAGATCAAGTTCAAGAGTATCGATGGGGAGCTCATCAGAGATGGTTGCAAGCCTTTTTGCTACGAGATTATTCATCGATAGGTATTTAGGTAGAAGGTAACAGATGTGCTTAAAAGCATAGGAGGTAGTCTTAAAATTTTTCTTTCTTTGCTCGTGTAGCACTGTTGGAATTGTATTATGTATTTGTTCAAAAAGCAGAAAAAGGTTTACTAGAACGATTCTTCTATTCGCTCCCTGCCTTTTCATTTTAGATACTGCTTTACATCCACTCAGTTTTTATTGTGAGTGGATGTATTAAATCTTAATTACGTTGCGTACTGACGAAGAACCCTCGGCTTGATTTTTATCTTGCGCATTTTTCTTATAATATTATGTATCGACCTTTCGGGATTATTATATCATAAAAAGTATTATGTTCAGGTAGGCTTTTGATATTTCATACCAAAACATAATAAGAATTTATCCGTGCTCAGAACAGGACGACTGAGTAAGGTGAGAGAAGGATTATATCGAAATCACAGCTATTCTCTTACCGCGTTGTAAGAGTAATGCGTTATGGTGGAAATCTTTTATGGAAAGTGTGGCTTGTGGCGTTTGAATAATTTTCCCGTTTAGAGAACCCCCCCCTCCATCAATAAGTCGTTTTGCTTCCGACTTTGAGATGGCAAGACCTGCGATAGTTAATGCTTCGACAACTAATAAACCATTTTTAATGGATTGCCTTTTGACGTGTGCTCCAGGGACGTCTTTTATAATCATTGCGCATTCCTTTTTTGAAAGTGAAAACAGCGAACGCGTTCCAAAGATAACACTTGAAATTTGTTCCGCTGCTAGCGCGGCTGAATCACCGTGTATGATTCTAGTAATTTCACTGGCAAGGTGTCTTTGGGCAATACGTCTCTGGGGATATTTCTTATGCTCTGCCACAATAAGGGTGATCTCTTCAAGTGGTAGAAAAGTGAAAATTTTAAGGTGGGCTTCAACACTTTCATCGGGTATATTAAACCAGAACTGGTAGAAGGTAAAAGGAGGAGTTTTAAGAGGATCGAGCCAAACTGCATTCCCCTCTGATTTTCCAAATTTTTTACCAGTCACTTTGTCTGTAATAATAGGAGTAGTAAGAGCATATACACCCTTACCTTCTCTGCGACGAACAAGATCGACACCAGAAATGATGTTTATCCACTGATCTCCACCGCCAACTTGTAGATCAACCCCGTATTTTTTATTTAGATATAGGAAATCGTACGCCTGAAGCAATGAATATGAAAACTCCGTAAAAGAAATACTTTCTTCATCTTTTTCAAGCCTTCTTTTTATAATATCTCTTTTTATAAGTTGGTTGACTGTAAAATATTTACCGACATCTCGAAGGAATTCGATAGCTCCGAGTTTCTTAAGCCAGAGAGCATTATCAAGGATAGTAAATTTACTTCTCCCAAGGATGTGGGAAAGTTGTACTTGGATCGCTTTCGTATTCGACGCAACTACTTTTGAATCGAGTAGTAGTCGTTCACCGCTTTCTCGGGGATCCCCAATCATACCGGTTCCGCCGCCTACAAGAAAAAACGGTCGGTGTCCTGCATTGGCCAAATGCTTTACAAGGATAATCGGTACTAAGTTACCGATATGAAGAGAATCTGCCGTGGGGTCTATGCCGAGGTAGACCGTTCGTCTGGTTTTAATGATCTCTTCGATATTTCCTCCTCCCTCGTGCTCAATCAATCCTCGAGCTTTCAATTCTTTCGCGAGATTTTTTTGTCTCATACAAGTATATTATTATAACAGATAAATTTGCTCAATGTTTAACGTAAGGTTGAAATTATCCGGAAAGGTGATATAATCGCCTCATGGATTTAAAAGTAGAAACGAGAGAGATATTGGGTAGAAAGGTTAATTCCTTGCGTCGCCAAGGTTTTTTGCCGGCGGAGTTATACGGTCACGGCGTTTCTAATTTGCACCTTGCCGTTAACGCCAAGGACTTTGAAAAAGTGTACAAAGAAGCCGGTGAAAATACGGTTATTAATGTGATAGTAAACGGCGTTGCCAAACCGGCTTTGATTTATGACGTACAGTTGCATCCCTTGCACGGAACAATCGAAACCGTTGATTTATACGAAGTAAAAATGGATGAAAAGATTGAAACCGCGGTGCCCTTGGAATTTACGGGCGAGTCCGCGGTGGTTAAAGACGGATTAGGGGTGTTTATTAAGGCTATGGACGAGATTGAAATTGAAGCATTGCCTGGAGATATCCCAAGCAAAATTACAGTTGATATTTCTCATCTTTTAAACGTGGGAGACAGCATCTACGTTAAAGACCTGCCCGCGACGGATAAGTTTAAATTTACTGTTGATCCGGAAACCGTGGTGGCAAGCATTGCCGAGCTGGCTAAAGAAGAAGTAGTGGAAGCGGAGGTCACGCCTGACCAAGTTGTTGTGGAAACTGAGGAAAAGAAAGCCGAGAGGGAAGCGGCTAAATCAGCAGGCGAGGATGAAGTTAAGGCCTAAAGTCTTAATAGATGTAAAACCAGACTCCAAGACTGACGTTTACGTAAGTCGATCGCGGAGGATTAATCTAAGTTACAAACCCACGAGAGAGACGGGCGTAAGTTTATGGTTTTTAATATTGCCGGTTTTAGTGATAATACCGGTATTCTTTTTAGGCAGAGCCACCGCCCCCGTTACAAGCGGCACTACTTTAGCGCAAACAGTTGAGCAATCGGAAGAAAAAAAAGCTTTGGAGACAGAACTGCAAGAGCTTGAGAGTCAAATTGCCGAATACGAGAAAACAATTGGTGTTTACAAGAGCCAAGGCGCTACTCTAAAAGGGGAAATAAGCACTCTAAACGCGAAGGTTAACAAGTTAAACCTGCAAATTAAAGCGGTAGGCCTTTCTATCAGAAAACTTGACGAAGAAATCGACATTACGAATACGAAGATTGGCGGGACCGAGTCGGAAATAGAGAACACCAAAGAGGTACTTGGAGAATCCTTGCGTCTTCTCTACGAGAATGATAAAGACGGGCTTATGGAGATTTTGTTAAAGAGTCCACAGCTTTCTGATTTCTTTACCAATGTTAACGACCTGCTTTCACTTCAAGACAGCTTAAGGATTTCTTTGACACAGCTTAAAGCCTTAAAAGAAGAACTCACAGAAACCAAAGAAATCCTTAATTTAGAAAGAGTTGATGCTGCCGCGCTTAAAGCTTACCAAGACGAACAAAAACAACAGGTTGAAGGAACTAAAAAAGAAAAAGATACCCTGCTTAAAGTTACCAAGGGTAATGAGTCAGTATATCAAAAACTTCTTACAGAAACTAAAAGCAAGGCTGCCGAGATAAGGAGCAGAATTTTCAGGTTGCTGGGTGGCGGCGAATTGCCCTTCGGAGAAGCGGTAAAGCTTGCCCAAGTTGCCGAACGAGCCACAGGAGTAAGAGCGGCGCTCATACTTTCGGTGCTCACCCAAGAGTCCGCGATAAATGGGGTCATAGGCAGTAATTTGGGCAGGTGTTATTACAATACTCCTTGGGATAACGCGAGCGGAACCGTTATGTCTGATAGTCAAAAGCCATATTTCTTAAAAATAATTCAGGAGATAGGATTGGATGCCAATACTGTTCCGGTTTCGTGTCCCATAGTCTCTGACGGTTCTTATGGAGGAGCTATGGGACCTGCTCAATTTATGCCCAAGACTTGGGAATTATACAAAGCCAGAGTGGGGGCTGTAACCGGCGGCAATCCACCCTCTCCCTTTAACAATCTGGACGCTTTTACCGCGACCGCATTGTATTTGAGCGACGGGCTTTCCGGGTGCGAAAGTATTTATAAGACCGTTTTTTCGCAGGAAGGCTGTGCCGCCGCGAAATATTACGCGGGCGGAAACTGGAGATCATATATGAGCGTTGGGAGGTATGGATATCGCGTTGCCGAACGAGCCGCGTTGTTCCAGAAAGACATCGACGTCTTGGCGCAAGGTTAACCTGGTTTAAAAGCTTTAACGATAGGGTCGAGATTGCCGTTTAATATTTCTTCGATATTGTGCCATTTCTTACCGATGCGGTGGTCGGTAATTCTATCCTGCGGGAAGTTGTATGTGCGCATTTTTTCGGATCGGTCGGCAGTGCCTACCTGTCCGCGTCGCTCAGCTTCAACTTGAGCCGTCTCACCATGGGTTTTTATTTCATATAATTTCGCTCTCAAAATACTCATAGCCGCTTCGCGATTGGCGTGTTGTGACCTCTCGGCTCGCGAACCTACTACTATTCCGCTTGGTTTATGAAGAACTCTCACGGCTGTTTCTACTTTATTAACATTTTGTCCTCCCGGTCCGCCGGCTCTTGAAAAACTGACTTCCAAGTCTCCCTGGTTTATTGACATCTCTTTGGCTTCTACCTCTCTTAGTATTGCCACCGTAGCGGTAGAAGTATGGATTCTACCGGACTTCTCCGTGGCAGGTATCCTTTGAACCCTGTGCACCCCCGCTTCGTGACGCAGGGCGTCATACACGCCCTCGCCCGCAAGCGTCGCCACGAAAGTTTTATATCCCCCCAAGTCGCTTCTGTTAAAATCAACAATATTAAATTTCCAGCCGCGCCTTGCGGCGTATCTCTCGTACATTCTGGCTAACTCTCCGGCGAAAATAGCGGCTTCTTCGCCGCCGGCGCCAGCTCGTACTTCCAATAATACTTTGTTATTTGCTATCACTTGCCCTTCTTTTTCCTCAAGGTTCCTTTTTGAGGATGATGCAAGCTGCCGCGCATCTTCTGATTCGAACGAGTGGCTTCGGCTTTCATCTTCTTCGCTTTAAACTTTTCGATTCTTCCGGCGGTGTCAAGAAGCTTTTCTTTGCCGGTATAGAAAGGGTGGCAGGAACTGCAAATTTCAACCTCCATTTCCGGCTTGGTGGAGCCTACCGTGAAAACGTTGCCGCAGGCGCAACGCACCTTGGCTTTGGGATAATATTGCGGGTGAATCTGGTCTTTCATTGTTTACCTATTTTAGCATGATTTACCCGCTTGACAAGATGCCCCGCCTCCATAATAATGCTTACTGCTATGGAAATGACTGGCCTTTTAAAACTTAATAAAACCTCTAATAATTTAGTAGAAAATTTTTTTAGTTGTCCCAATTTTGTCTAAAAATTCAAAGAATTTTTAGCTACAAAATTGTGTCCCGCACCGAGCTTCGCTCTGGTGCGGGGCCAATTTGATTTTTGAGCCACAGCACCAGAGATTGCTTCGCAATCACGGTGCTGGACTCTAAAAATAGTAGCTAAATTTTCGAGAAAATTTAGACTATTTTTGAGGATTTGATCCTGGTCCAGGATGAACGCTGGCGGCGTGGATAAGGCATGCAAGTCGAACGATCCTACGATAGAAGCTTCGGAGTCGCAGGCGACCCGCAAGGGAAGCTTGCTATTCCGCAGCCGAAGGCGAAGGATAGTGGCGAACGAGTTAGTAATACCTTGGTAACCTACCCTGAAGTAGGGCATAGCTAGCCGAAAGGTTAGATAATTCCCTATACAAATGCGGGGACGAAAGTCATTCGCATTGAAAGACGCAAGTCGCTTCGGGATGGGCCTAGGTCCGATCAGCTAGTTGGTAGGGTAACGGCCTACCAAGGCTATGACCGGTAGGGGGGGTGAGAGCCCGTTCCCCAACGACGGAACTGAGATACGGTCCGTACACCTACGGGTGGCAGCAGTCGAGAATATTTGACAATGGGCGAAAGCCTGATCAAGCGACGCCGCGTGCAGGAAGACAGTCTTCGGATTGTAAACTGCTTTTCTATGGGAGAAAGACCATCGCAAGATGGTTTGATAGTACCGTAAGAATAAGGGGCTGCAAACTTCGTGCCAGCAGCAGCGGTAATACGAAGGCCCCAAGCGTTATCCGGATTTATTGGGCGTAAAGGGTGTGTAGGGGGCCTCGTGCGTCTTTCTGTAAAATCTTGCCGCTTAACGGCAAGTTCGCAGGAGATACGGCGAGGCTAGAGGATGCGAGAGGTCTGTGGAACGCACGGTGTAGGGGTGAAATCCGTTGATATCGTGCGGAACACCAAAGGCGAAGGCAGCAGACTGGCGCATTACTGACCCTGAAACACGAAAGCGTGGGGAGCAAAAAGGATTAGATACCCTTGTAGTCCACGCCGTAAACGATGTCCGCTTGCTGTTTCGAGTATCGACCCTCGGAGTGGCGTAGCTAACGCGTTAAGCGGACCGCCTGGGAAGTACGGCCGCAAGGCTAAAACTCAAAGGAATAGACGGAGACTCGCACAAGCGGAGGAGCATGAGGTTTAATTCGATAGTAAGCGAGGAACCTTACCAGGGCTTGAAATTCTATTGAAGATTTGCCGAAAGGTGAGTCGTCTCTCAAGGACAATAGAACAGGTGCTGCATGGTTGCCGTCAGCTCGTGTCTTGAGATGTTCCCTTCAGTGGGGAAACGAGCGCAACCCCTGCCCCGTGTTACAAGTGTCACGGGGGACTGCCGGCTTTTACCGGAGGAAGGCGGGGACGACGTCAAATCCGCATGGCCCTCTGATGCCCTGGGCGACACTCATGCTACAATGGCCGATACAAAGGGTTGCTAAGCCGTAAGGTGGAGCCAATCCCAGAAAGTCGGCCTCAGTTCGGATTGAGGGCTGCAACTCGCCCTCATGAAGCCGGATTCGCTAGTAATCGCAGATCATAACGCTGCGGTGAATACGTTCTCGAGTCTTGTACTCACCGCCCGTCACGCCAAGGAAGCCGGGAGGAGGTGAAGTCCGCTCTTCGGGCGGATTAGCCTTAGCTCGGTGACATGGGCGAAGTCGTAACAAGGCACGTGTAGCGGAAGCTGTGCGTGGAACAATTAAACTTTTAAAACAGACCCGCCGTTGAGGTGGGAGGTGTTGATCGAGCCCAGCACCAATGCTGGGCGAGCCACAGACTGATGTGTATAAAGTATGCATTGGTGCTGGGCGAGGAACCTTTGTGTCTCGATTACCGGTTGCTCTTCGTGAGCGACAGGTTTCAAATTGGGGCAACTAAAAAAACTTTCTACCCCGCACCTTTATAAGACTGCAACGCTTAACCGTTTTCTTTGTGTGGTGTCATTGTTCTGAACAAACCATTATTTGCGAACACTGGCCTTGCTTTACGAGAAGCGTTGTAGAAAACGATGTCTTATAAAGGTGACGGGGTCTACTTGTGTGTTATAATTATCCATAATGGCAGAAGCGCGTAAGAAAACTATATTACTAATCGAAGACGATATTTTTTTGTCACAGCTTTTAACCACCCGCCTGGAGAAAGCGGGCATTGAAGTTACCAAGGTTTTTGACGGCGAAGCGGCTATTGAGATTTTAAAGACCACCAAGCCGGACTTGATGTTGCTTGATATTATTTTGCCTAAAAAATCCGGTTTTGAGGTAATGGAAGAAATCAACGGCAATCCAATGCTAAACGGTCCTATTATAATTATCTCCAACTTGGGGCAGGAAGCTGATGTGTCCCGCGGCAGAGAGTTGGGCGCCATTGAGTATTATGTGAAAGCGCAGACTTCAATTGACGAGTTGGTGGAAAGAATCAAGAGCTTTCTTGACAAAGGCAAGTAACTTGGTTATAATAAATTGAAATGTCGACTTTTTAGAAGATAAAAATAAAAGAAGATAAAAAATGAAAAAAGGATTTACGCTGGTTGAACTTCTTATCGTTGTTGGTATCCTCGCGATTCTTTCTACGGCGACGATATTGATTTTAAACCCAGCGCAGCTTTTGGCGGAAACTCGCGATACCGCGCGCATTAGTGATTTGAACACCTTGAGCGGTGCTCTTTCTCTCTACTTAGCTACGGCCGCCACCCCGACATTTGCAGGGACCCTACAGTGTACAGCTGCGGACGACTTGACTGGTGAAGCTTGTTTCGGAGTTACTCCAAATGTGTTGAGGAACGTTACGGGCACCGGTTGGGTGAATGTAAACCTGACTAACACTTCTGGCGGTTCTCCAATCGCTTCTTTGCCGCTTGATCCCGTTGGCACTACCCAGACGGCAGATGCTCATTATTCATTTAAGAGTGTTGCCGCCCCCACCCTAACCTTCGAGCTAAACACCTATATGGAGAGTACGAAATATTCCAATACGGGCTCTTCTGATAAAGAAAGTACTGACGGCGGGAGTGAAGCTAACTGCTACGAGATTGGCAATGATCCCGGCTTAGACTTGATAGACGGTACGGCTGCTACTGGCTGTTGAACAAGTTAACTTCAGAGAAATAACCCCCGCAATCCTGCGGGGGTTATTTTGTGTAGGCGCGACGGCGCACCTCTGCTATAATTAGATTATATGGTGCAGATTCCCGAACAAAAATTTAAGGAAATTCTCCTGCGGGACAACCTGATGCCCGCGGAAGTTTTTGACGCGGTTGCCGCCGAGGCCAAAAGGCTTGGTCAAAGAACGGCTGAAATACTTATCTCGAGGAGTATAATCACCGAGCAATATTACAACAGTTTACTTTCCAAATACTTCAACGTTCCTCTGGCGGGGCTGGAGAGCCGGGAAATCAACGCGGAAATTCTAAGAACTTTACCCGAAGATTTGGCCCGCCAAAAAAGGGTGGTTCTTTTTGGCGGAGAACCAGATGGAGCCATCTCTGCCGCCATGGAGGACCCGTCGGATTTAGTGACTATGGAGTTTTTGGAGCGCTATCTCAAGGGGCGCTTGAGGCCGTATCTCGCGACTTCAAGCGACCTCAACAAAGGATTCGCGCTTTACGGCCAGACTACGGCGGTAGGCTACAGGAAGTTGATTGAGGAGGCCGTTGCCGAATCACAAAGAAGCAGAGTGAAGGGAGAAGAAGCGGCCAGAGAGATACCGATAGTTTCCATAGTGAACAACATTCTTTCTTACGCTTTGGCCCTTAGAGCTTCCGATGTTCATATGGAAATTTTTGAGGATTTCATTTTTGTCCGCTACAGAATTGACGGCGTGCTTCATGAAATATTTGAAATGCCCAAAGAAATTCATCCGGCCATTGTAGCCAGAATAAAAATTTTAGGGGGTTTGAAGATTGACGAACACTCCCGTCCGCAGGACGGAAGGTTTCGTTATCAGGTGGGTAGCGACGTTATTGACCTCCGGGTGGCGGTCATGCCCACCTTTTATGGAGAGAAGGTTGAAATGCGTCTTTTGCCCGCTACCACAAGACCCCTGTCGCTCGCGGAACTGGGGATGATGCCCGAAACTATTAAGAGTGTTCATGAAAACATCAAGAAGAGTTACGGCATGGTATTGGTTTGTGGTCCGACTGGATCTGGCAAAAGCACCACTCTTTACTCGCTCCTCGGCATCTTGAATCATCCGGAAGTCAACATCGTGACAGTAGAAGACCCTATAGAATATGATATTAAATTTATCAATCAAACGCAGATTAATCCGGTAAGCGGCATTACCTTTGCGAGCGGCTTAAGGGCCATTCTTCGCCAAGACCCCAATGTAATTATGGTGGGGGAAATAAGAGACGCTGAAACAGCAGAAATCGCGGTTCAGTCCGCTTTAACCGGACACTTGGTTTTATCCTCTCTTCATACCAATGACGCGTCAACTGCCGTCCCCAGGTTTATAGATTTGAATGTTGCTCCTTTTTTGGTGGCCGCCGTACTGAATGTCATCGTGGCCCAGCGCTTGGTGAGACGCGTCTGCCGCGATTGTATTTACTCCTACGCTCCCTCTAAAGAGCTGGTCGAAGCAGTGAAACGCCAAGCGAAAGAATTAGGCATAAACCCCGACTTTAAAATTCCCAAGCTGATTTATGCCGGCAAGGGCTGTTCGGCCTGCGGCGCGAGCGGCTACAAAGACAGGATAGGAATTTTTGAGGTATTAAGCGTGGGCGAAGAAGTGAGAAAACTTATTATTAAGTCGGATTTTTCCTTAGATAGTCTGCGGGATTTAGCCAGACAAGAAGGGATGCTTACTATGTTTGAAGACGGCATGCGTAAAGTGGAAAGGGGCGCAACCACTATAGAAGAGTTACTAAGGGTAATAAAAGAGTAGGATGAGATTTCATTATGTAGCTTCAGAGCCGGGGGGTAGAGTGACAGAAGGCGACTTGGAAGCCCAGGGACCGGCAGAGGTTTTGGAGTGGATGGCCTCGCAGGGTTTGAGGCCGGTTTCGGTCAAGGCCATGGGTGGCGTGGAAAAGAAAGGCCTCGGGGGCATCTTTTCCCAATCAATTACCGTAGCTGACAAAGTTTTTCTCACCAAATATCTCGCCCTTATGCTTAAGGTGGGCACGGACCTTTTCGCGGCTATAGATATTTTGATCGCCGACTTTGATAAGCCGGTGGTAAAATCACTTCTCATAGAAGTGAGGGACTCCTTAAGCAAGGGGAAGCCCTTTTATAGCACTTTCACCAGGTACCCTAAGTATTTTTCTCCGGTTTTCGTCAATTTAATAAAAGCGGGTGAGGCTTCGGGCAACCTGGAGAAAGTTTTTGATGATTTGAGTACGAGTTTGGAGAAAGAGCAAATTATCCGCGGGCGCGTGAAGGGCGCTCTAATCTATCCTGTCGTCCTGGTTGTTTTGTCTTTGGTTATTCTTTTCGGGTTGGTAACCTTCGCCCTTCCCAAGATTGCCGAGGTTTTCCTTTCAGGAGCCATAGAACCGCCCACTTTTTCCCGTGTAGTTTTTACCGTAGGTCTGTTTTTTGGCAATTACATTTTTGTAATTATTCCCGTTATTATTCTCGCGGCCATAGGCTCGTGGTATTTTTTACGGAAAACGGCTGCCGGCAGAGAAGTTTGGGGACGAACCTTGAGCAACACGCCCATTATTAAAGATATTCTTTACCGCTTGGCCCTCCAGCGATTTGCTTCAACCTTGTCGTCGCTTTTGCGGAGCGGTATGCCTATTCTGGAGTCTTTGGAAATTACCGCTGATTCTGTGGGGCATGCGGAGCTAAAGGCCGCGCTTTTGCGCATTTCCCGCGAAGGCATCACTAAAGGACTCACTATTGGTGAAGCCTTTCGCCACGAACCTGTTTTTCCGCGGGTAGTTGTCAATCTCATTGCCATTTCGGAAAAAGCGGGTCATATGGAAAGTATTCTTGATACCTTGGCCGATTTCTATGAGACGGAGATAGATACTTCTATAAAGACGCTCGTCTCGTTTTTGGAGCCGGCCTTGCTTGTAGTCATCGGTTTGGTGGTAGCTACCATAGCTTTATCTATGATCATTCCCATATATCAATTAACAACTCAATTAAATCAATAATGAGGAAAGAATCGGGATTCACCTTAGTGGAGCTGATCTTGGTTGTAGCTGTAATAGCCGCGGTCACTACCATCGGTCTGGTTAATTATTTTGGCGCGAGGAACAGCCAGCGATTGGGGTTGGCCGCGGACGTCTTGGTGAGAGAGTTAAGTTTGACGATGGAGCGTTCCCGCGCCCAAGAGGGAAGTTACCAGTGGTGGGTGCATTTTGATAATCCGGTTGGCGACGGCAACGATTTGTATGTCGTTTGCTACGGCACTTATACCGCCTCCGGCGCTAATTGCGCGGCCGAAGGCGGCACCGAATCAAAAAGAACGTCTTTAGGCGCCGGCCTTGAGTTTACCGACCCCGCCTCCGGAGTGAGCAAAGACGTTGTTTTCAATAAAGCCACCGGATTGCCCACCGGTACCGCCACTGTTATAATAAATTCAACAGCCGGAGCCGGTTCTAAGACAATCACTATAAACACGAACGGCAGTATAACTTTTTAAATTAAGATGAACTTACTCAATAAAAAAGGCGGCCAATCTTTGATAGAAATTCTCATCGCCATCTCCGTCGGCGTTCTTATTATCGGCTCGGCCGCTGGCGCCTTGGTATTCACCGTACGAAGCAATCAACAGAATAAAGCCACTGAATCTGCCTCTCCCTTAGCCCAGGAACTATTGGATAATGTGCGGTCAAAAGCAGAGGGCAATTGGCAGAGTTTGTACGATTTGACAGCCAAGGGCGATACTGCGCAATCATGTCCCCCATATTGCTATTACCTTGATGCAAATTTGAACATAGTTGCCGGCAGTGAACAAAAAGTGGTGAATAACATTACTTATACGCGCTACTTTACGGTGGAAAATGTCAATCGCGACAATTGCGGAACTCGCGGGATAGTTGCTGACGCGGAAACAAGCTGTTCCGGAAGTCAGGTTGGAGTTTTGAATGACCCTTCCACTCAAAAGGTAACCGCCAAAGTTACCTGGGCTCAAAGCGGCGGTTCGTCCGAAGTATTGATTCCCGAATATCTCACGCGGTCAAAGAACGATGTTAACCAATTTACCGACTGGAGCGGTTCCTCCGGCGTAGCCGGGCCGGTGATAAGACCCGACAAAGACTACTTCAGCCAGACCGGACTTGATACCACAACTACCCCTGGGTCAATTAAATTAACACCCATAAGCGGTTGGCTAATATCAAGCACTTTTGATACGGAACGCACCGATGGCGTGGCTTTTAATTCCATTATGTGGAAGGGTAGCTTGGGCACCGGGCAGAATACTGTTAAATTTCAACTGGCTTCAAGCAACCAAGCTACCGGCGGTTCTTTGGACGCCACCGGACCGATAGACTCTACGGACCGTTATGCCTGGAACGACATCATCGGCTGGCTTGATTTTTACGGCGCCCCCGGCGGCCCGGCGACCGTTACCGCTTCTAAAATGACCAGATGGGCAACGTCCTCCGACGGAGACTTCACCTTGGACTGCGCTACTACTCCCGGCGGCGATATCTGCGCTACGAGCGATTTCTATGTTTCTAATAGCGCTGGCGACCTGGCTGGCTGGGCATGGAACGACGCCTACGGTTGGATAAGTTTCTGCGGCGGCCTGCAAACAACAGACTGTCCGGGCACAGTTGCTTACCAAGTGACCATTAACCAGACGACCGGAGATTTCAGTGGCTGGGCGTGGAATGACATTGTTGGTTGGATAAGTTTTTGCGGCGGAGAGAGTACAACAAATTGCCCTGGCACAGTTGCTTATAAAGTGAAAATTGCCAGTGTAAGTGGGTGGAGCTACATAGGTCCTAACGGCGGTCAAGATAGTTACTACGCGACTACCGGGCCGGGCGTACCGGTGCCGGTTGTTACCGCCCACCACAATAATAAGCAGTATTATCGCTACAAGGTGCTGCTGGAGTTTATAGATTTAGGAGGCAGCACCAAGCCCGTAGTGGATGACGTTATAGTCAATTGGAGCCCTTAGGTTGGTATATTATGTTATAATATTTACAATATGAACACTTTAGATTTAAGGAACATAAAACAAGACCCCAAGACACCCCGCTCTCCCAAAAGTAGACGGCCCTACAAATCTGCCGCGATACTTTTAAGCATTGCTTTCATTAGTTTTATAGCTCTTAACGCCGTCTTTGCTTTCATCGCTCCTACGAGCGGCCCGCCTACGGCCGAACCCGCCAATACCATTGCCGGTTCCAAGATATCGGGCAATATTTCCGGCAACGCGGTTAACGTTACAGGCACAGTCGCGATCGGCAATGGCGGCACTGGCGCCACTATTGCCTCCGGCGCCAGAACTAATCTAGGCCTTGGGACTATAGCGACATACAACTCGCCATTACCATTGGCTAATGGCGGCACTGCAGGCACTACCGCGGCTACAGCACGATCCAACATCGGCGCCGCCGCCTCCGGAGCTAACTCCGACATCACCAGCCTTACCGGTCTTACCACTCCCTTAGCAACGAATCGGGGAGGAACGGGCTTATCTTCTGTTGGCTCGTCCGGCAACGTTCTTACATCTAACGGCACAGCCTGGGTGAGCAGTGTGGTTCCACTCATGCCATCCGGTTATTCTATATTGGGTGACACATCTACCCCGCCATCCGGATATACGTATACAGGAAACACTATTACTGCGGATAGTAGTGACGGGGGGCCCTGGGTTATAAAAACAGTTATGCCAACCGCGAGACGTTATCTTGCCGCCGCAGCCGTCAATGGCAAAGTCTATGCCATAGGGGGAAATAGTGCTTCAACCTCCTATATTGCCACCAACGAGGAATATGATCCTGTAGCAAATACCTGGGCTACAAAGACACCTATGCCAACCGCGAGACATAGTCCTGCCGCCGCAGCCGTCAATGGCAAAATCTATGCCATAGGGGGATATGATGGTTCACCCTATATTGCCACCAACGAGGAATATGATCCTGTAGCAAATACCTGGGCTACAAAAACAGTTATGCCAACCGCGAGATATGCCCTTGCCGCCGTAGCCGTCAATGGCAAAGTCTATGCCATAGGGGGATATGGTTCAACCTATCTTGCCACCAACGAGGAATATGATCCTGTAGCAAATACCTGGGCTACAAAAACAGTTATGCCAACCGCGAGAAGTTATCTTGCCGCCGCAGCCGTCAATGGCAAAATCTATGCCCTAGGGGGAAATAGTGCTTCAACCTCCTATCTTGCCACCAACGAGGAATATGATCCTGTAGCAAATACCTGGGCTACAAAGACACCTATGCCAACCGGGAGACGTTATCTTACCGCCGCAGCCGTCAATGACAAAATCTATGCCCTAGGGGGAAATAGTGCTTCAACCTCCTATATTGCCACCAACGAGGAATATGATACTGTAGTAAATACCTGGGTTACAAGGACACCTATGCCAACCGGGAGAGATGCCCTTGCCGCCGTAGCCGTCAATGGCAAAGTCTATGCCATAGGGGGAATTAGTTCAGCCCATCTTAACACCAACGAGGAATACTCTATTCCTAAATACTATATACATAAAAGGGATTAACTATTCATTCTGAATTGGTAAAATTTAATCATGAATGGATACATAAAATATATTTTCATATTTCTTTTTGTAGCGCTCGGTTCAATAGGTTTTTATTATAGCCAGCAGGCGGTTTCTCATAGCCAGCGCGCAAAAGCGATAATAGGTGAGTTAGAAATTAGAGATCAAGATATTAGTTATAGAATCGGCATTGAAAAAGCCTATGGCGCAGATTTATCCCCAGAAGCCGCCTTAGTAGCTCTTGTAAACGACGTTTTAGAAGAAGAAGTGGCTAAACTAAATAAGGTAACAGTCACAGCTGAAGATATAGAACAATTAAGTAAAAGCGCAGACGAGAACTCCAAGGCTCCAGAGATTTTGAAAAATGTTAAGGAGGTATTCGGGAACGACTTCGCTTCATACAATAGAATCTATTTGAAGCCCAAAATTGTTAATGTAAAACTGCATTACTTTTATTCCCGGGACCCGCTAATCCATTCCTCGGAGATAGAGAAAATAGAAAAGGCGCGCGATGCCGTTACAGAAGGAAAATCATTTGAGGAAGCTTCAAACGAATATGCCGCGGTATATAAAGTCGATGAAATAGGTGGAGAAGGAACGGCAATGCCGGATATTATCAAACAGTACCTGCCGGAAGAGAGCAAAAATTTCCAAGACCCGCTGATAAAAATAGTGTCGGGCCTGAAAGAGGGCGAAATGTACAACAATATAGTTGAAGATGACTATTCCTATCAAATTGTAAGATTGATAAAAAAGGAAGGCTCGAAATATAAAATAGAGTCGGTTATTGTCGCGAAGAGTGAGTTTGATAAATGGTTTAACAATGAAGCCGAGAAGGTGAAGGTAAAGATTCTAGACAAAGTGTTAAAGGAGAGTATCAAGACTGACTATCCGCAAGTATCATGGGTGAAAGGAATATAATAACGAATTGCAGTGTATTATTTTACTGATTTACTTTTCGTGTTAAAATTTAATAAGTTGATATGCCCAGTACTACAACTTCGATGGTGTTCTTCTATGTATATGTTTTAGAAAGTTTGAAAGACGGCAAAAGATATATAGGATATACTGATAACTTAAGGAGAAGAATAGAAGAACACCAAAAAGGCAAATCACTTTCGACTAAACCAAGACTACCTATGAAACTCATCTATTTTGAAGCTTGTATAGACAAAGAAGATGCCCAAAGAAGGGAAGAATACTTTAAGGCAACAGGAGGCCGCAGATTTCTTGCTAAAAGATTAAGGTCGTATTATAAAAAGTCGAAGTTGTAGTACTGGGTATGAATAAGTCCGGCGTAGCAACACTTCCTGTTATTCTCCTTATTTCCGGTATCGTCATGGAGCTGGCCGTAGCTGGCGTTGTTATGTCTGCTCTTATAAGCAACGCCATTTTTAGCTCCAGGCTTTCTGCCGAAGCTTTAATGGCGGCCCGCGCCGGGGCGCAAGACGCCATCGTAAGAATTATCCGTTACAAGAACTGTAACGCTTCCGACTGCGGCGGGACGTTGCCTTATACGATTACGGTCGGTTCAAGGAGCGCCGAGGTGAGCATGGTTGACAACCTCGACGGCACTTTAACTGTGACTTCCATAGGCACAGCTGTAACGAGAAAAAAACAAATAAAAGCGGTGGTCGGCGTTGACCCGGTCTCGGGCAAGATAAACGTCCTCTCTTTTAAAGAAATGCCGCTCTAAAATGACTTTTAAAGGAATAGTTAATAGTCTTTTAAACACACTCTTGCCCAGGCCGCAGATAGGCGGATTAGAAGTTACTGATTCGGCGATTCATTTTCTCCAGATTAGAAAGGAAGGTGCGTTCCTCACTTCTTTAAGGTTGCCGCCGGGCATCATTGAATCCGGCAAGATTAAGGAGGGTGAGAAGCCCGCTTTAGTGGCGGCGCTCCAAAAACTACACTCACAACTCACCGCTCACGGCAATCAGCTGATTAACGCGGCGGTGACGCTTTCAGACAGCAACGTCTACATTCAATCTTTTACCGTTTCGAGAGTGGCCGAAGACAACTTAGCTGAAGCGGCCGGCCTTAACCTGCGCATGCTCTCTCCTATCCCTATAGAAACTTCTTATTTTGGTTGGCAGAAAATGGACGAGAATAACGTTCGGGGAAAGCCCATTGAACTTTTAGGCGCGTTTACGCCGGCTCAAAACATTGACGATATCACTGGAGCACTGCATGAAGCCGGTTTTGGCATAGCGGCCGTGGAGTTTGCCGCCTTATCGCTTGTGAGACACCTTAAGTGGTTAAGGCTTATAGACGGCGCGGCGCCGTATCTCATTATCCACGTAACCGCCGATGGTCTTAACTTTGTAGTAGCGAGAAACGGCAGTCTGTATTTCAACTACTTCCATCCTTGGAGTTTGATTCAAGGAGAAGACAGAAGCATATCCGTCACCGCTCTTCAAGGCGCCGTAGAAACGGAAATAGGGAAAGTGCTCAATTTTTATGCCAGTCGCTGGGGAGGAGCGATAAGTAATCTAATTATTATTACTCCCGCCTTGGAAGGCGAACTTAAAAACTATTTAAACGAAAGATTTCCAGCTTTGGAGATTAGCGTATTAAATTCCGATAAGGTAACCGTGGTGGGCGGCGCCGCCTTAAGGGGCAAGATTTCCAGGGCGAAAGACTTGGATATCAGTCTCACGAGCGCCACCGCCCGTAAGATATTTGAGGAGGGGCAAGTGTTGAGTCTGGCGGCCCTTTGGAGGAATATACTTTTCACCGTCGCCGGATTCCTCCTTCTTATTTTTGCGGTAACAGACATTTATTTATCCAGAGTGGCTGATGACCTGACGAAGACTCCAGGGTTGTCTCTCGCCGGGCAAGTAGAGGAGTCTTGGCTCAAACAACTGGAGGATAAGGCCGATGATTTTAACCAACTGGTCCTATCGGTGGTGGCTGCCCGAAAATCCAGCCAAGAAATTTCTCCTCTTTTAGTTCGTCTTAACAACTTGGCTGCCCGCGGGATTTCTTTTGATAGAATTTATCTCCAATCTTTGGGTATGCCGTTAGTGATTACGGGTACGGCCGCGAGCGAAGAGATAATTTTGGATTTTAAACGTCAACTGGAATCGCAGCCGCAATTTGCCGACGTCTCCTTGCCGCTCTCCAGTATTATTATGACGAGTGGCGGAGAGCTTACCTTTAGAGCGTCTTTCCTTGTCAAAAGTTTAGAGTTTTAATCTCTTTGAAAGTTGACCTTAAGACGCTCCAACCCCCTTTACTTATCCTCTTAAGCACAAAATCGCCCGCCCTCGCCCTTATTTTCGGCCTTATGCCTATTCGCAGTCGGCTGAAGTCTTTGGTTCCTAAAGCTTTCATTATTGACTCTACACCCTTATGGCCAGCTGATCCGCGACCCGTGGAAACTTTGTATTTGCCCAACTCTATATCGGCATCATCGTGAATAATAAGCATTTCTTGGGGTTTGCTTTTAAAGCGCTTGGCCGCGGAAGATACGGCCCTGCCCGATTCATTCATGAAAGTAAGCGGTTTTACGAGAATGGTATCGCCTATTTCGGCGTATTCAAAGTGTTTCGCCGACTTGAATAAAGCTTCCTTTGATAAAAAATCTATAAATAAAAAGCCGACATTGTGATAGGTGCTTTCGTAGCCCTCGCCGGGATTGCCTAAGCCTACGATTAGCCTGTATTTAGAACTTGCAACCATAAATCTATTGTATTAAAATGCTCCAAATGAAACAATTTTTTCTGCCTTTCTGGGAAGTCTTGGAGACGTTAGCAATTGCTCTTGTGTCACTCTTTATAATATACACCTTTATGGCTCAACCTTTCATTGTCCAAGGTGCCAGCATGGAGCCTAACTTCTCCGACGGCGATTATATCTTGATAGACGAGATTACCTACAGGTTCCGCGAGCCGCAGAGAGGCGAGGTGATCGTATTCAAAAATCCCAGGAACGAATCAGAATTCTACATTAAAAGGATTCTTGGTCTCCCGGGAGAAGAAATAACCATAAACGGCGAAGAAGTTAAGGTAAACGGCGTGCCGCTTCAAGAAAACTACTTGCCGGTGGAATACGGCGTTCTAGGCGAACGCGTCTTCAGTTTGGAAGACGATGAATACTTTGTGATGGGGGACAATAGGTCTCAAAGCTTCGATTCGAGGAGTTGGGGTCCTTTGAAAAGGTATGAGATTACGGGTACGGTCCGTTTGCGTTTTTGGCCGCCGGCCAAACTTCAAATTTTCAGGGAGTCGATAAGCTACGATTACTCTTAAAATGGCTGGCTCCCCAAAAGAAATTCCTAAAAAGGAGGTCAAGGCAACTTTGTTTCAATCCCCGAAAGGGATGCACGACATACTGCCCTCCGAGTGGCCTACTCTGGAGAAGATTTATAAGGCTGCTAAAGAAGTCGCTGAGTTTTATAATTTTTCGCGCGTAGAAACACCCATTTTAGAATCCATTGATCTTTTTGTAAGAGGCGTGGGCGAGGCGACCGATATCGTCGAAAAAGAGATATTCGTCTTAAAAACCAAAGGCGGCGATAAATTAGCCTTGCGTCCGGAGCTTACCGCTCCGGTCATAAGAAGTTATCTACAGCACGGATTACACCGCCTGCCGCAACCCCTAAAGCTCTTTTATTTCGGGCCACTTTTTAGGCACGAGAAGCCCCAGGCGGGAAGATACCGTCAGTTTAACCAGTTGGGCTTTGAAATAATAGGCGGCGAAGGAGATCCCCTCTACGACGCCCAGTCTATTATAGTGGCGTACCGTTTCCTTGAAGAGGTCAGGATTAAAAACTTAACAGTACAGGTGAACAGTATTGGTTGCCGAGTGTGCCGCCCGAACTACCGCCGCCGGCTGATAGATTATTATAAGAAGCAAAAAGTTTGCCGCGATTGCACCAGACGTTTGGAAAAGAACCCATTGCGTCTCTTGGATTGCAAGAACACCAATTGCGCCCAAATCAAATTAGGGGCGCCCAGTATTCTGGATAGTTTATGCACGACATGTAAGAGACACTTTAAAGAGGTTTTGGAATTTTTGGACGAAGTAAACATACCTTACTCTTTAAATCCACATCTCGTACGCGGACTTGACTACTATAATAGGACCGTATTCGAGATATTTACCGAAGGGAACGACTTGGCTCTTGCCTCCGGGGGGCGCTACGACTATTTGGCGGAGATGTTGGGTGGCAGATCCACACCCGCCTCCGGAGTCGCCGCGGGGATAGAAAGAATAGTTGAAACGGTAAGAAACGAGCCGGTTTTTCAAAATCAGAGAATAAAACCCAAGGTTTTTCTTATCCATGTGGGCGAGGTGACTAAAAAGAAAGGACTATCGCTTATTGAAGAGTTTAGGAAAGAAGATATGCCAATATTTGAAGTCTTAGGTAAGGATTCTCTCTCGGCTCAACTTGAAAGAGCGGCCAAGATGAAGTCGCCGATAGCTTTAATCTTTGGTCAGAAAGAAGCCTACGAAGAAAGTATTATAGTGCGCGATATGGAAACCGGCGTGCAAGAATCAGTGCCCTTGAGTAAAGTGATTGAGGAGGTGAGAAGAAGACTAAAGTAAGCTTGTTGGCTTGTTAGCTTGATAGCTAATTAGCTAAACGGCGAAGCCGCTAAAGAGCTAATCCATGGATTGTCTATTTTGTAAAATTGCTAATCACAGTATCCCCGCCGATGTAATTTATGAAGACGAAAGGGTTCTGGCCTTTTTAGACATTCACCCCATTGCTCCGGGGCATATCTTGGTTGCCCCCAAGAGGCACGCGGAAAACATCCTGGATTTGGGCAAAGAAGATATTGGTCCGATTTTTGAAGCGGTAAAGAAACTTACCGGCGTCTTAAACGAGGCCTTTAACCCTCAAGGCTTTACAATAGGCATAAACCACGGTAAAGTAAGCGGGCAAGCGATTGACCATCTCCACGTACATATTATCCCGCGATTTGATGAAGATGGCGGCGGGTCGTTGCATTCCGTAGTCAATAATCCGCCCGAGATGCCGCTTAAAGAAATAAAGAAAAAAATATTAGAAATTATTAACAATGGGAGTATTGGTTAAAAAAAGAGAAGGAGAGCCCTCTAATTCGCTCATCTACCGCTTCACGAAGAAAATCCAACAAAGCGGAGTTTTGCGCGAAGCGAGAAAAAGACGTTTCAGCGTGAGACCTGCCAACAAAAGGAAACGTCATCTTTCGGCGCTCTACAAAGTTAAAGAAACCAAGAGAATCTTAAGGGAGAAAAAGTTAGGTATTCTATAGAAGTTTATATGCCCAGTCAGTATAACTGCGATAAGATTAACTCAAGTTGTCACAGCTTACCGATTAGGCAAAAAAACAAAAAAGGTACGCAATGTTTATTAAGCGACAAGTTAATCAACAACTTGCAATCGCAGTTTAACTACTGGGTATGTCTTTAATCGAACGAATCAGCGAAGATCTAAAGGCAGCTTTAAAGTCAGGAGCCGCTCTTAAAGTAGGCACACTCCGGATGGTGCTTGCTTCCGTTCATAATCGTGAAATAGAGAAAAGGACCAAGAGTAAAGAAACGATCACCGAAGAAGAAGTACTCGACATTTTAAGAAAGGAAGTTAAAAAAAGGAAAGAAGCTATAGAAATTTATGGCGGCGCGGGGAGATCTGATTTGAAAGACAAAGAAGTGGATGAACTCGAAGTGCTCGTTTCTTACTTACCTCCGGAGCTCGACGAAGCGGAAGTAGAAAAGGTGGTGAAAAGCGTTATTTCTTCCGGAGTTCGTGAATTCGGCAAAGTGATGAAAGAGGTTATGAAACAGTTGGCTGGACGGGCGGAAGCGAGGCGCGTCGGTGAGTTGGTTAAGAAGAATCTCACGGGGTAAGTGAGGAAGAAAACCGAAGCAAAAAGGCTTAGAAACTTAGCGAAAGAAGTTCTGGATTCTTTGGGTTACAAAAGGTCTTTTATTGAGGTTAATCTCGTAACCAAGGGCGTTATGAGGTCTTTAAACTATAGGTTTAGAGGGAAAGATTCTACTACTAACGTCCTTTCTTTCGGTGTTCCCCGAGGTTTCCCCGAGCCGCGCAAATACTTCCTTCGCTCCTTAGGAGAAGTCTACCTTGATCCGGCTTATATAAAAAGCAGGGGTGAAAACATAGATTATCTCTTAATACACGGGCTTCTCCACTTGTTAGGTTTTGGTCACGAACGATATGATGATAGAATGAAGATGATGAAGTTAGAAAGGAAGATTTTGAAATGTCAAAAAATCAAATTTTAGGTTTAGATGTAGGCTCCGGTTCCTTGAAAGCGGTGGTGGCCGAAACCACAGATGATAATAAACTGTCGCTTCTCTATAATATAGAGAAGCCCTCCCGCGGGTTACGAAAAGGAGTGGTGGTTGATATGGAAGACGCCGCCTCGGTTATTAACTCCGTTTTGCAAGAAGTAAAAAGTTTTTCAAAGAACGCCCTAAACAATATCTACTTAAACGTTGGGGGCGCCGACGTTCATTCGCAAATATCCCGCGGCATAATTGCCGTCTCGCGGGCGAGTTCCGAAATACATCGCGATGACGTGGGGCGCGCCATTCAGGCGTCGGAGGCGGTTCACTTGCCGTCGAACCGCATGATACTTCACACCATTACGAGGGAGTTTATCGTCGATGGCGTGGGTGACATTCGAGATCCGTTGGGTATGGTGGGAGCAAGGCTTGAAGTGGCGAGCGTAGTCATAGACGCTTTTGAACCTACGGTAAAGAATTTAATGAAGTGCGTGGAGCTCTCCCACGGAAGCGTTGCCGGATTAATTTTTAGTCCACTGGCATCAGCTTTATCAGTTTTGACCAAGAACCAAAAAGAACTTGGAGTTATTTTAATGGACATCGGTTATGGAACAACCGGGATCGCCGTTTATGAAGAAAATAAACTTTTACATACGAATATTTTTCCGGTGGGAGCGGGTCACATTACCAACGATCTGGCGGTGGCTTTGAAAATTCCGGTGGAAGCCGCGGAGAAACTTAAAGTTTCTTACGGCTACGCGCTCTCCAAAGAAGTCGCGGGCAGAGAAAATGTGGACTTGAAGAAGATAGATTTAAATCTTAAAGGATCTCCTTCGAGAAAATATATAGCAGAAATTATCGAAGCCAGGCTGGGTGAGATTTGCGAGCTTATCAATAATGAGTTAAGATTAATTGGTAAAGCAGGGCGATTACCTGGAGGGGTAGTGCTCGCCGGGGGCGGTTCCAAACTCCCGGGAGTTGTAGAGCTTGTAAAAAACGAGCTTAAAATGTCTAGTCAAATTGGGCTGCCACACCCGGAATTTTTTAAAGGGAACGAGGTGGCAGATATTATAGAATCGCCTGAATACGTTGCTGTTTTAGGGCTTCTCTTGTGGGCCAGGGAGCTTCGACCAGCCGGTCGGCCCATGATGAACGGCAATTTTTTAATGAAATTTTTAAAGAATCTTTTGCCATAAATCTATGCCTATAAGAAAGAAACGCTCAGCCGGTAAAATCCAAACTCCCAGGGAAAAATCCAAGCCAAAGTCCTTGGTGCGTATTAAAGTAGTCGGCGTGGGCGGCGGCGGAGGCAATGTCATTACGCGAATGGGAAATGATTTTGTGAGAGGCGTTGAATTTATTGCCATTAACACCGACGCGCAGGACTTAGAGCATTGCGAAGCTAAAGAGAAGTTACACATCGGAAGGATCGCTACCCGCGGTATGGGAGCTGGTATGAATCCGGACCTCGGCAGGCAAGCGGCGGAAGAAAATCAAGCTGACATCACCGAAGCTTTGAGGGATGCCGATATGATATTTTTGACAGCCGGTTTCGGCGGCGGTACGGGAACCGGAGCCACGCCCGTTGTTGCCGATATTGCGAGGGAGTCGGGCGCCTTGGTTGTTGCCGTTGTTACCAAACCTTTCGCTTTTGAAGGGTCACAGAGAACGAGAATTGCCGAAGAGGGTATTTTAAGATTGAAGGATAAAGTGGACACGATGCTCGTTATTCCCAACGATAGGATTTTTAGCGTGATTGATAATGACACGCCGATTTTGAAAGCCTTTGAAAAAATTGATGATATTTTGAAGAGCGCTGTTTCTGGAGTGGCTGAAGTAATATCTTCGGCCGGTTTAGTGAACGTTGATTTCGCCGATGTGCGCGCGATCATGGCTGATTCGGGAACGGCAGTAGTCGGGGTCGGCGTTGCCGAAGGGAAAGAAAGATCTATCAAAGCGGCGACGCAGTCAGTTAACTCTCCGCTCCTTGAAACTTCCATTGACGGAGCAAAAGGAGTTTTGTTCTGCGTGGCTGGCGGCAGAGATATGAAAATGGTTGAAATAAGCGAGATTGCCAAAATCATCACCGAGAATGTTGACCCGGGAGCGAAAATTATCTTCGGAGCTTACAATGACCGCAGGCTTAAATCCGGTCAGATTAAAGTAACGCTTGTGGCGACGGGTTTTAACGGCTTATCCTTAAAGAGAGAAGACTCCTTGGGCCTTTTTACCTCTGCCGAGACATCGCCTAAGCACGCAGTAAAAACCGATACCGAAAAAGTTATCCCCGAAACGACCAAAAAGGAAGATGATGTTTGGGACATACCAACTTTCTTGAGGAAGAAAAAAAGATAAAAAGCATTAAGTTTTTAAGATTTTTAATCTTGCCCCGTCACCAGATCGAGCACTGCAACACCCAGTCGCTTTCTTTAATTTAACGTTTATTATTCTCAGGTCAGAATCATAATTTAAAAATGTTGTTTATCAAATGGCGTTGTAGAAAGCGGAGTGCTCGGCTCGGTGCGGGGCTTGCCAAGAACTGTCAAATTATTGTTTTAGGAAGAAATCAATCCAAAACCTCAAATTTTACAGGGGTATTTGATAAACTTTTTTCGGGGTTGGATGGTTATCCACAACCACTGTGCTAAGATAAGAAAAAAGAGTAGTCGGGAAATCCTATGAAGAAAAGTATGAAAAAAGTCGCGGTCAAGAAGAGTGATGAACTGGTCAATAAAACTTTTTCGGAGAATTCTTTGAAGATGATGCGTAAACGATATCTCGCTACTGACGAAAAAGGCAAACAAGAGACCCCAGCCGACATGTTTCATCGCGTTTCTCACGCCTTGGCCTCGGTAGAAAAAGATTATAAGCGCGATGCCAAGTTTGTTGCCGAAATTGAACAGGATTTTTTTGATATTATGTCCACCAAGGAGTTCACTCCCGCCGGTAGAACCCTAACTAATGCCGGAGGCAACACATCTTTAATCGCCAACTGCATAGTTTTGCCTATCCACGACTCAATGGAAAGTATTTTCCAAACTTTAAAGGACGCGGCGCTACTTCAGCAAGCCGGATCCGGTTTGGGATTTTCGTTGGATGAACTTCGTCCGGCTATGGCGGCCACAAAAAAATCTCGCGGAGTTTCTTCCGGACCGATTTCTTTCTTAAAAGTTTATAACGAAGCTTTCGGAACAATTAAGCAACAAGGGCGACATGGCGCCAACATGGCGATGATGAGTGTTGATAATCCGGACATCTTGGATTTTATTCATTCCAAAGAAATTGAAGGGGAGATAAGAAATTTTAATATTTCCGTTAAGGTTACCGACGAATTTATGCGTATGGCTTTCGAAGAACCCGATAAGCAATGGTATGGCTCGTGGCGCGGAGAAAAAATGAAGCCGCGAAAAGTTTTAAAACATCCTAACGGCAGCGTCTACGGTTATGAAGATTTAAATATTACCGCAAGTCAGATGTTGGATGAGATTGTGGACTTTGCGTGGTTGAACGGTGAACCGGGAATAGTTTTTATTGACGCCATCAATAGAACCAATCCCTTGCCCGGTTTGGGAAAAATTGAATGTTCCAATCCTTGTGGCGAGCAATTCCTACATCCTTATGATAATTGTAATTTAGGTTCCATAAACTTGGCCGAGTTTGTTAAATACGGCGAGGTTGATTGGCCCCGGCTTAAATTCGTTACCAAGACCGCAACTAGGATGTTGGATAACGTTATAGACAGGTTTGATTTCCCGGTGCCGCAAGTAACCGAACTGGCCCTTAAAGATAGAAGGATTGGTCTCGGGATAATGGGTTTCGCCGACCTGCTTTATCAGCTAGGCATTAAATATAACTCCGAAGCGGGCTTTAAAATGGGCGAGAAAGTGATGGGCTTTATTACTAAATCGGCCCATGAAACGTCGCAGCGGCTATCCAAAGAAAAGGGTGTGTTTCCTAATATCCATTTAAGCGTGTTCCATAAGAAGGTCAAAATGAGGAATGCGGCCTTGACCACCGTTGCTCCAACCGGCTCAATTTCCATGATGTATGACACCTCCTCCGGTGTAGAGCCAAACTTCGCTTTGGCGTACATTAAACAGGATAAAGACGGGGTTCAGTATCAATACCTAAATAGTCATTTCGAGAAAGAATTACACAGCCGTAAATTTGATGAAACCACTATCACGAAAGTTAAGGAGGAGATAATAAAAACGGGGAGTATTCAGCATCTGACCGATTTACCTCAAGACTTGCGAGACACTTTCGTCGTCTCTATGGATATGTCCGGCGAGGACCACGTGCGTATGCAAGCCGCTTTCCAGAAACATGTCGACAATTCCATTTCCAAAACCGTTAACTTCCCAAATTCAGCCACTAAAGAAGATGTAAGGCAAGCATATTTTATGGCCTGGAAACTTGGTTGTAAAAGTTCCACGGTTTATCGTGACGGTAGTCGTAATGTTCAGATTTTGAATTTGGGTGCCGGCGAAAATATCGCCTCCACCGTTACCGACCCGCGCAAGAAAGAAAAAGAAAAAGAAGCCTCCATGGATTTGACTATTGACCAGGGCAGATTGGAACCGAGAGTTCGTCCTGAAGCGTTGGCTGGGAAAACTTATAAAGTTAAGACCGGTTATGGCAACCTCTATATAACTATTAATAATGACGAAAATAGCGTGCCCTTTGAGGTGTTTGCCACAATCGGCAAAAGCGGCGGTTTCTTTCAGGAACAATCGGAAGCTATTTGCCGATTAATATCGTTGGCGCTTCGCTCAGGCATTAAGGTTGAGGAAATTATAAGCGACTTAAAAGGCATCAGGGGCCCTATGCCTACTTTAACCGCTAAGGGAACAATTCTTTCGTTGCCCGATGCGATCGGGCAGATACTCGAGGAACATGTTAAAAATAACGGCGCGAGGCTTTTCGATACAGATCCGGTAGAAGTCACCGTAAAGAAAACAAACGAGTCTCTATTGCCCGCGGAGAAATCTACGCCAACAAAAAATATCGCTGATTACGGTTTCATGCCGGGATGCCCCGACTGCGGTGCGCCATTAATTATGGCTGAAGGATGCATTAGTTGTAAAAGCTGTGGTTTCAGCAGGTGTCTATAACAGTTAAAAAAGTTGAGACAATATTTAGAATTACTGCAGCATATTGTTGATAACGGTGCCCAAAAGAGCGACCGGACCGGCACGGGAACTAAAAGCATTTTTGGCTACCAGATGCGTATGGATCTTGCCCGAGGCTACCCCTTACTGACCACCAAAAAAGTAAACCTAAAGGCTATTACTTACGAGTTGCTTTGGTTTTTGCGGGGTGATACCAATATAAAGTTTCTGGTTGACCACGACGTAAAAATTTGGAATGAGTGGGCTTTTGAGGACTACATTGTTAAAAGTGGACTTCGGGAAAAGTTCCCTCGGTATAGCGATTCTTGGAAGCAGGAACTTAAAAACTTCGTTCTAAAAATGAAGACCGATGATGAATTTGCAGAGAAATGGGGCGAACTTGGGCCTATTTACGGCAAACAGTGGGTGCGATGGGGCACTAAAGACGGCAGGGAAATTAACCAAGTCCAAAACGCGGTCGATTTGATAAAGAACGACCCCACTTCCCGCCGGATTATTATCAATGGGTGGAATGTGGGTAAAATAGAAGATTTAATAAGAACTCACCACACCGCGCCGCCTCCCTGCCATACAATTTTTCAATTTATGGTTGTAAACGGTCGGCTCTCATGTCAGCTGTATCAAAGGAGCGCCGATGTTTTCTTGGGCGTTCCGTTTAATATTGCCTCCTATTCACTCTTAACCTTGATGATGGCTCATATCACGGGGCTCGCACCCGGAGAGTTTATCCATAGTTTCGGCGATGTCCATATTTATAACAATCACATGAACCAGGTAAAAGAACAGCTTTCGCGCCCCCCGCGACCGTTGCCAACTATAAAAATCAATCCGGCGGTTAAAGATATTTTTAGTTTTACCTACGAAGATTTTACTTTGGAAAACTATGACCCTCATCCTCCAATTAAAGCTCAAATTTCCGTGTAGACCATTATGATTATCTCCATTATCGCCGCTTTGGATAATAACAATTTAATCGGGAAAAGAAATTCTTTGCCTTGGCATTTGCCTGCTGACCTGAAGCACTTTAAAGACACCACAACCGGGAAGCCGGTCATTATGGGCAAAACTACCTACGAATCAATTGGTAAACCATTGCCTAATAGAATAAATATTATTTTATCTAACGACTCGAACTTTAAGGTTGCTGGTGCGGTAGTGGTCCACTCTATAGAAGAGGCGTTTAGGGCGGCAGGGAATATTCCCGAAGTGATGATTATGGGCGGCGCCTCCATTTACAGACAATTTTTACCCTTAGCGAAGAAGATGTATCTTACTCGTGTTCACCATAACGCCGTGGGCGACATCTATTTTCCGGAATTTGATAAAGACGAGTGGAAAGAAGTAAGCCGCGCCGATTTTAAAGCAGACGATAAAAATCCTTACGATTACAGTTTCTTGGTGCTTGAAAGAAAATACAAAACACAGGAACCGCCCGTTTCCTAAATCGTAATTGTCAACCAAAACCTCCTTACGCCTACCGGAACCAGAATAATCCGACTCCAGCGGTCGGATTTTCTTCCCCCTCGTCCCGATGAATCTGACTAAAGTCGGATACCAAGCTCATCGGGACTGCGGGATGTTCCGCACGGCGCAAGGAGGTTTTGGCAATTAATCTACAACTCTACCGTCTAAACAGGGACCGTCTGTTTCCGTAGCGAGTGCCGAGGAGTGAGCGGGCACGGTTCTCTGCCGTAGGCAGAGAGAGCGAACGACGAAACACAGCGAGGTCGCTCGCTGGGCGACCGAGCGGTAGCTTAGGAGC
>Ga0209541_10002221_pt1 | contig 37064 bp, 31 predicted proteins | sample RifCSPlowO2_01_FD_184027 | JGI IMG/M metagenome (GOLD analysis project Ga0209541, IMG submission 184027) | Groundwater microbial communities from Rifle, Colorado - Rifle CSP2_plank lowO2_0.1 (SPAdes) (version 2) | ecosystem: Environmental > Aquatic > Deep subsurface > Groundwater | place...
AAAGATTGTAAAATCTTTTTTTATGACAAAGAATACTTGCTATGCAAAGTGAGGGTATTTTAGTGTCGGGTTAATAAAGAGTAGCGAGAACAGCTTAAATAGTTCTCGCTACTCAAAAAAAGTTTCTAGTTGTCATAAAAACTAGGGATAATACGTATTCGCCAAAGGAAATACGAAAATTGTACATTCAAAAAATAATAATTATGACTACAAAATATTTAGTTGCATTAGCCATCTATAGAGACACGAGCAACGACATTGACGAACATTACAAATTTTGGAAAGTAAGTTCGGTTGTTGTAGAGTTCAAAGAACCGATTACACCAGAAAATCTTCAAAAACTTGAAGATACGGCAGTAAAAAAACTCGGAGGAACGTATAGATATAATCTGATATCCTTTTCTACTTTTTCAAATCCATGAAAGATTTTCGTAAGGAAAATTCAAGAACGGTCTGAAAACAGGCCGTTCTTTTTATTTTTTATGACCTTGCAATCCGTCAAACACCGGGTGTTTGACAAAAGGTGGGCCTTTTTAATCCGCCTTTGTAATCAAAGTTTCCGGGGCGGGGGAGATCATTTCGGATAGGGTGACGAGCTCGAGACCTTTTTTATGCAGACCTTCTATTATTAGGGGTAGGGCATCTATGTCGGGTTTTGTGAAGCGTAAAGCGATTATGTCTCCGCTTTTTACTTTATCTAAAACATATTTGGCGACTTCACTCGGAGCTACATTTAATCCTTTTTGTTTATAAATTCCTGTCTCGGTGTCGATATTCCACAGAGCAATATCAAGTTTGTATTTGTCTATTATTTTTCTGGAAGTAGAGTTATCTTTTTCGCTTGGTGCCCCTGTTATTCCGGGCAAGCGGAGCCAGCGAGTATTGTAATGATATCCTAAAGTCGAATCTAGAGTATTTTGCCAGCCGACTATCTCAGTATCTGTCTGCACGTCATCGAGGTCTGAGAGCCATTTGTGGCTCAAGGTATGATTGCCGAGCTCATTGCCCCCGTCCAATATTTTTTGCCATAATTTTGGATCAGAATTTATAACGTCGCCGACAGGGAAAAATGTAGCTCTATCTTTTTTTGCATTTAAAATATCCAGAGCTTTTTTCAGATAACTTATATCCCAAGCGTCATCTATCGTTATTGCGACTTGTTTTGCTTTTGTATTTGATTTGGAAAAAATTCGAGTCAGGCTTATTGGCACTCCGGAAAGGGAAGGCGCTTCCGTAACCGGAGGGACGACGCGGTCTTTTATTTTTTTAATATTTTTTGAAATTATTTTATCAGGCTGGAAAAATTTGTTTATCGAAAATACTTTTTGCGTGACATTTTCAACTCCATTTTTCCCTGCGGTGATCTCGAGCATTTGCCCCTTCATTGTATCGGTTGAAAAATTTTGATCAAAAATAAAATTACCTAAGCTGTACGCTATAAATCCGCCGTGATATAGCTCTGAATCTTGAATAACATGTGGGTGCGTTCCAACAACTATTTTTGCGCCGGAGTCTATTGCGAGGTGAGCGAGGTATTCTTGCCTGTCGTTATGCTTCGCTTCATACTGTTCTCCGAAGTTGAAAGACACTGCAAGTATATCTACTTTGAAAGAAGCTGTACGCACTATCTCTGGCATGCGAGGGTCGTCTGCAAGAAGTATGCCGGATGTATTTTCGCTGGCTTGTATTTTGTTTGGACCCACATCTGAAAATCCTAAAAATCCGACCTTCATACCATTTTTTTCTACAATAAAAGGAGTTTCAGCTTCATTTCTATTTGCACCTCCTCCGGTATATCCTATTTCATTTTCTTTGAGCCTGCTTAGCGTATCGTCAAAAGCTATTTTGCCCCAGTCTCCTATGTGACTGCCTGCAACAGAAAGCACATCAAATCCGGAACTTTGGAGTATTGGTATTGCTTCCGGGGACGTCCTGAAGGAATAGAGGTTCATATTGTCTTCTCCTTTGTCCGAAGCGGGGCCGGACAAGTTTGCAAATTGGATTTCGGTATCTTTATCTTTCAGGCTCGTCATGTTTTTGAAAAGCTGACTGAAGTCCCCATCCATATTTTCATCAACGGATCTTTTTACTCCGCGATCCATCATGATATCTCCGACAAATCCTATTTTTACTTGCTCTGTCTCCGGAGGTGGAGTATTGACGGTGGAAATGTCTTTTATAATATCCGCATCTTTGAGGGGGCCATAGTCAAAATTATTTTTTACATAATTTAATATTTTAAGCACATCTGTCTTACGGTCTGAGCTTCGAAGGACTATGATTCCTATATTCCTTGATATTCCTCCTTGAAATTTTACTTTGAATATTGAAAGCATCGTCAGCATTGCAGGATCGGTATAACCAGTTTTTCCGCCCTCGTATTCTTCTACGCCTAAAAATTGGCTACTGCTAAACCATGTATGAGTTCCAAAAGAATATTTTGGAACTTTTGTTATTTCAAATATTTCTGGATGATTTATTTTTACATACTGCGCAAGTTTGAAAAGCTCGGTAGGCGTCGATATATTTTTAGGAGAAAGTCCGCTAGGGTCTTCAAAAGAAGTTTTTTGAAGACCTATATCTTTTGCTTTATCATTCATAGCTTTCATGAATTTCACTCTGTCATTTCGTTCTGACAATACCTCGCTGGCATTGTTGCTCGATACGAGAAGCAGGGGATATAGCAGAGTTGCGGTTTTGAATTTTTCGTTTAGCCGAAGCCCTCCTCTTTGTCCGAGATTAGGATTTAGCACTCGTTTTGAAACTGTCGATATTTGTTCAAGGTCTTTTGATTCGACTGTGACAAGAGCTGTCATGATCTTGCTGATCGAAGCTATTGGAAATACTTTGTCTTTGTTTTTTTCAACAAGTATTTCTCCTGTGCCAAGGTCGGCTGCCAAGTATGCCTGTGCAGTTGGTTTTAAAACTGATGCTTTTGATGAATTCTGTTTTATGTATCCTTCTTTTTGTTCCCCGGTACCGCTTTCATTGAGGCCCAAGCTGCTCCATACATTTGGCACGAAGCTCATTTGGTCGAAAAATCTGGCTAACCCGCCGTTTCTACCAAGTACAAATAAAATAATAGCGACTATGATGAGTCCAACGGTACTGGAGGAAACCAGTATTATCCTAAATTTAGATAATGCTTTTATCATTTTAAACAAATTTTAAATAAACTTATAGTCTATCGCTTTCTTTTCAAGATCCGCCGAAACAACTTCTATTTTTACCTTATCACCAAGGCGATAAGTCTTGCCTGTTTTTTCACCTTTCAATTCAAATTTCTTTTCGTTGAAAATAAAATTTTCTTTTTTTGAAACGTCCCTCAATTTTACCATGCCTTCGCATTTTGTCTCAGCTTCTTCGACATATATACCCCACTCGGCTATCCAAGAGATCACTCCTTCGAATTTTTGACCGACACGATAAGACATGTATTCTATCTGTTTGTATTTTATAGAGTTCCTTTCTGCTTCAGACGCTCCTTTTTCGCGGAGCGAACATTCCGATGCTATCTTGTCGTATTCTTTTACTTGTTTTATGACCTGTGAATTGTCGCCGAGCGCGCCCATGAGGAGCCTATGCGCGACGATATCCGGATATCGCCTGATAGGGGAAGTAAAGTGCGTATAATGCTTGAATGCGAGGCCGTAATGCCCGATATTTTTTGTAGAATATATAGCTTTGGACATTGATCGTACGATTGCTTTGTGGATCATATCTTTTTCGGCTTTGCCTTTAAGTCCGGAAAGTATCTTATTGAGTTCATTTGAGGGGATGTATCCTTTTTCTGTCACGGATTCATATCCGGCACTTCGGAGGAAGTCTATGAGTCCTGCCATTTTTTCTTCGCTTGGCTGATCGTGAATTCTGTAAATAAGAAGATCTTTCAGGATAGGGTCCTTTGAAATTTTTTCTGCCACTTTTTTATTTGCAAGAAGCATAAGTTCTTCGATCATATTGTTTGCTTCACCGATCTCTTTTTTTATCACTTTTATCGGTATGCCTTTTTCATCAAGCACAAATTTTACCTCTTGTTGTTCTATCAGTATTGCTCCTCTGTCTATTTTTTCTTTTACAGACTTTCTGGCTATTTCATTTAAAATTTTTAGTTCTTTTGCAAAAGTGCCTTGTTCTGTTTTTATTACTTCCTCGGCCTCGGCATAAGTAAATCTTTTTTGCGACCTTATTATCGTTTTTCCAAACCATTCATCTTTTACATTTCCATTTTTTCCTATAATAAATATCGCGCTCATCGCAAGCCTGTCTACATCCGGCTTCAGACTGCATAGATCGTTTGAAAGTATTTCCGGAAGCATTGGTATTGTACGGTCTACGAGATATACCGAAGTACCTCTTTTCCTAGCTTCTTTGTCGAGCTCGCTTCCGAGCGGTACGAAGTGAGATACATCAGCGATATGTATGCCGACCTCAAAATCATTTCCGACTTCTTTTATTGAAATGGCGTCGTCGAAATCCTTTGCGTCTTCGGGGTCTATCGTCAGGGTCAATACGCCTCGCATGTCCCTTCTTTTTCCAACTTCATCCGAAATTTTATTTTGCAAAGCGCGAGCAGCTTCATCTTCTGATTTTTTTGGAAAACTTGAATCAAATCCCTGATCCATCGCGATCGAAAGCATTTCGGCGTTGTTGTCTCCGACTTTTCCAAGAACTTTCACAACTTTTCCTTCCGGGTTTTGTTTCGAATCTCTCCAGTGAATTATTTCAACAAAAACTTTTTCGCCAACTTTCGCTCCTCCTAAATTTTCTTTTAATACTACAATATCCGTGTACATTTTCAGATCGTCTGGCACCAAATAATACGCGTCCTTTCCTGTACTGAGCGAAGCCGAAGTATCCGCTTCAAGTTTTCCCGCAAATCCGGCTTTTGCGCGTGCCTCTATTTCTACAACTTCTCCGGTCATGAGACCTTCTCTGGATTTTTTGGCATGAAGAGCGACTTTCACTTCGTCGCCATTTAGAGCAGTATTCAAAAATTGTCGATCTATAAAAATGTCTTTCGTCCTGTCTTTTTTGTTCTCGCCGATGTTCAAAAAACCGGTCCCTTTTCGGGTCACCATTATATTTCCTTCAAAAAAGTTTCCTTGTTTGCCGGATTCACTTTTTTTCATTTTTTTCATACATTTAATATACCATAAAAAGGCGAAGTGGGGGACATCGCAGTGGCACTTGAAAAAAAATGTGAAATCTGTTATGATGACCCTATGTTAAAAATAAGGCTTCAGAGGATAGGAAGAAAGAACCACCCGGCATTCCGGGCTGTTTTGACTGACTCAAAGAACAGCACCAAGAGCGGAAAGTTTCTCGAGATCGTTGGAAACTACAATCCAAAGGCCGGCGAGACCAATTTTAAGGCAGAAAGGATTGAATACTGGATGTCAAAAGGCGCAAAATTGTCTGACACAATGCACAATTTTCTCGTTTCTAAAAATATCATCAAAGGCAAGAAAGTAAACGTGCTTTCAAAGAAAAGCCCTACAAAAAAGAGAAAAGAATTGAAAGCTGAAGGCAAGTAATTAAGAAAGACCTGATACTCAAAATTTTTTCCGCTTTACCCCAGAGGGGCCCTACACGAAAAAAATTCTTGAGCATCAGGTCTTTTGCTTGGCTTTTTATTTAAATTATATTAAAATACAGTCACGGCAGTAGCGTGGTCGAAACACTGCATTCTTTACAAGAAATATAGATAGCATAACCAAAATGGAAGACAAGACTTTTCTAGAATATGTCGTGAAGGCATTGGTTGATAATCCAAACGATGTAAAAATCGAGAGGAACGTCGACGAGATGGGAGTTCTGATCACCATGACCGTAAATCCTGCCGATATGGGCAAGATCATCGGAAGACAAGGAAACACCGCAAAGGCGATCCGAACCCTTCTTCGCGTCATCGGCATGAAGAACAACGCCCGTGTCAATCTGAAGATCAACGAGCCGGAAGGTTCCACTCGTCCTTCACCTATGTCCGCAGGGACAGTAGATCAGGCGATGGAAGACCTGAAAGGAATATAAATGAATTAAATCAGTTTAAATAAAGATCGCCGGCGAAAGCCGGCGGTTTTTATTTTTTCGCATCTACGCCATGGCTGAGATTATTAAATTAAATTAATACATAGGTCTGTCCTATGTATTAATTTAACATCAACCATGGTTGATATGCAAAAAACAAACATAACAAATTTAGACGGCCGTCTAAAAGTGTTATGATTATTTCAACTTCACTCCTAATATCATTTTTGGGTCAAATTTGGTATGATTGCCGTATGAATGAAGGATTTCCTAAAAAACCAATAACCCAAGAAAGAAATCTTGCTCTTGAAAGGCAAGAGTCTGTTAAGTCCCACAATGATCTTTTGAAGGATTACAATGAGATGCCTCAAGAGGATAAAAATTGGAATGTTGAAAAAAATACGACAAATAACCCAGACGCGTGACAGAAAAATACTGAAATGTTTGAACATAGAAAAAAAGTCGGCAATATTGATAAATATAAAGAGCTTGCAAAATCCAAAGAGAGCCAAAAGCATGCCGCAGGAGATATTTCTAACCCGGAAAAAATTAAGGAAGAAAAAGAAAAAGTAGACAAAGAAATTGAAAAAACGAAAAAAGAAATAAGAAATGTAACAATTGAGCTAAACGACTTGAGAGCAAAGCTAGGCATGCCGGAAACAGACGATATTCCTTCTCTTGTACAAAAGAACGAGAAATTATCATCGCTTTTAAATATTCAAGCTGATCTTGAGCAAAAACTTGATCTTGAAAAGAAAAAAGCTGAATCTCAAAATCAAGAGAATAAAAAAAATCCTGAAAATCAAGAGCCTCAGGAAATGAAAAAATTTGAGTCGAGCTTCCGGGCTACTCTTGAAGATATTTCAAATCAAGCAAAAACAATGCTCGATGCTTTATACGAAAGACAACAAAATCGATTAACACCAATACAGAGTAACGAAAATTTTCAAATGATGATTTCAAGTATAAGAAATTTTAAAAACTTCGATGAAAAAGTTGACATAAATTCTATTTCAAAAATTACTGATAGTATAAATAAACTAAGTCGTATATTTGATGATATAAAACTTCAATCATCTCGTGGGCAAATAAATGAAAACACTCAGAATCTTGAAAAACTTGCATTTGGTGCAAAAAAGTTTTCCCATTCTTGTGAAGATGGAAAGAATAAATTGCTAATTGAATCAAACAACAAAGAATTAGAAGAAAAAAGTATAGAGATGAGAAAAAGCCTGCAAAGACTTTCAGAACAGGCTCAAAGATTATCACTTTTTTCTAGTAAATTAAGGTCAAACTTTCGTTAATCTGCTTTATAGGAAAGACCTATGTATGTGTTAGTGTCAACCATGGTTGATATGCGAAAAACAAACATAACAAATTTAGACGGCCGTCCGAAAGTGTTATGTTTAGGACTAGCTTCGTTTTCGTCATATGACGAAAACGAAGCAATAAGATCGTCCAATATCATTTTTGGGTCAAATTTGGTATGATTGCCGTATATGAAAGAGGGAATGGGGAAAATGGGTTTTGATAAGGCTTGGGAGGCTGGCCATGCGGCCAAGCCCCTTATTGACCTTGTTCGGGGTGAGGATGCGAAAAAATTAGCGATAACAGAAGAGCAAAAGAAAAAGATGGATGAGGCTACTATGGAGTTTGCGGATATGGCTGTGGCGGACTACCAGGAGGAGCAAGGCGTGGAAAATACAGAGACAAAAACTGAGAATAAAAAAGAAACTGATATTGAAAAATTGAGGCAAGGGTTGGCGGAGGAAGTCAAAATTAATTTGGAGAAATATATGGATGAAATTAAAGATTTTTCTCTAATGACTACATCAAAAAAGGCTAATGGTGATTTTGCAACTAATGATAAATTGCGCCCAGTAGAGTATTCTCCCAACTATGATTCCTCATACGAATTCAATGGCCTGCCAAGATACCGTAATTATTCTCAAGAGAGACAGTCTGGTTATGTTGTTGATAAGGTAAGTAATCTTTACACCTTTGTTGCTTCATTAGGACGAGCATTGCATACACCGGATAGGCCTGGTAACAGTATCACGGTTACTCTTAAGGGAGAAAAAGGTAAACAACTTTCAGCTGAGCTCGTTAATTCAATAAAGAAACTCATGGATACCATTATCCCTTATGATAACGACAAGAGATGTGGCAATGAAACTTTAAATGAAGATTTAAAAAATATCTTGAAAGAAGGACTTCCTGTTTTGGAAGCTTTTGAAGATATTAGTAAAAAGTTTCCGGCTAATGGAATGATATCAGTTCAAGGGGTTATTAAAGAATATAAAGAGATGTTGAGTGAATATGAGCAAAAAGGCTAGTGCTTAAAGCCTAATTTCCTAAAATACTAATCTATGAATTTTCATATAATCACATTGTTTCCCGACATGTTTGAGTCTTATTTAGGAGACTCTATACTTGAGCGGGCGATCAAGGAAAAGAAAATAAAGGTCTCTTTTTATAATCCTCGCACTTTTGCTTGCCCGACCGAAGCTTCAAAGAAGCGAAGGAGGGTGGAGGGTAAAGGTTTCATGCCTTATTTAAAGGTAGACGACAAGCCTTACGGCGGAGGCCCTGGCATGGTCATGCGAGCGGAGCCAGTCTTGAAAGCTGTTGAGGCGGCAATGAAAAAGATTAAAAAAGCTCCGACCAAAGTCGGAGTCCGACATAGGTCGGACAAAATAAAAATAATATTTTTCTCGCCAGCCGGCAAAAAGTTTGATACGGACTACGTAAAAAAAACTTCAAAAAAATTTACTGATATTATTTTAATTAGCGGGCGATATGAGGGAATAGATGCTCGAGTATTAAAAATATTGAAGAGTTCACCCCGCCTTGGCGGGGCAGAAGATATTTCAATAGGGGATTATGTGCTGACCGGAGGCGAACTGCCGGCAATGGTCTTGATTGACTCGATCTCCCGCCAGATCCCCGGAGTGCTCGGCAAATATGAATCGCTCGAAGAAGAGCGCGTATCATCGAGTGAGATATATACTCGTCCTGAAATTTTTGAATACACCCCGCCGTGGGGCCGGGGCAAGAAGGTAAAGAAATATAGGGTCCCAAAAGTTTTGCTTTCTGGTGATCATAAAAAGATTGACGAGTGGAAACAGTCTAGAAAATAAGGTATACTTGAAAAGTAATGAAGAAATACATAAAAAGCCTATTTAATACTGGGGGTAAAGAAGAATCTGGCAAAAGAGGTTTTGCCGACTTTTTTCTGAACGCAACCCCAAAGGAAAAGGAACGAGTATTTACTGAAGCTGCTCGAAAAGCAAATGAAGACCAAAGGAAGTTCCTTAAACTTGAGCCAACAAGATAATCATGAAAATAACATTCATTCAAACAGGCGGGACCATAGACAAAGCTTATCCTGTTTTGATTGATGTTTAACATCAATCAAGGCTGAAAAGTCTAAAAAGGCCGTAATCCCCAGAAATGCTTGACATTTTCCTTTTTTTGACTAGTATGCTAAGTACCTTACAGACAGATTGAGTTTCTCTCGATATTACGGCAATATTATTAATCTAGCCCTGAATTTATCTAAATTTATTTCGGGGCGCCTTATTTTTATAAGGTTATCTTGCCCAAAAATTAATTAAGCAGAAGTCTATTTATTAGATTAGACTAAAAAGATAGCAAGGACCGTCCTTGCTACTTGTTGGTTGAAATAGGAATAAAACTACTGCCTTTTTTGTTTTTTGTATTTAATATTATGGCTACAAAAGTCCGTCCGCAAAAACATTTTGCGAAATACAAGAATCCTCTTGTAGAGTTTCCAAATCTTTTGGAGACTCAGCTAGCTTCTTACAAATGGCTTCTCGAAGAAGGCCTGAAAGAAGTTTTTAAAGATTTTTCTGAGATCAAAGATTATTCAGAGAAAAAATTTCAGCTCGACTTCACTTCATTTTCTGTCACTCCGGCAAAAAATGACGAGAATCACTGCAAAGTAAACAAGCTTTCTTACGAAGGGCCCCTAAAGGCTCGCGTAAAACTTTTAAATAAAACACTTGGATCTTCCAAGGAGCAGGAAATGTTTTTGGCTGATCTGCCACTCATGACCTCTCATGGAACTTTCATAATCAACGGAGTCGAACGAGTAATAGTCGCCCAGCTAGCAAGAAGCTTCGGTGTCTTTTTCGTTGACCAAGAAATAAAAGGCAAGAGATATTTCGGAGCAAAGGTGATCCCAGCCCGAGGCATCTGGATCGAAATAGAATCTGATGTAGACGGAGCTATAAACGTGCGCATCGACAAGAAGAGAAAATTTTCTATCATTTCGCTTCTTCGAGTCATGGGCTTTGATACTGATGAATCAATAATAGCGGCATTTCAAAAAAACGACATCGACAGGAAAGGCATCAAAACATGTCTTGAAAAAGATACTTCAAAGACTGCTACTCAGGCATTCGTAGAAATATACCGAAGGCTCAGGGATGGGGACATGGCGACCGCAGACAACGCTCGTGATTTCGTCACAGCTCTCATCAGTAAAGACAGATATGACCTTTCTCCCGTTGGAAGATTTAGATTCAATCAGCGTTTTGGAAAGAAAATGGATCCAGTTACACTTGAAGAAAGGACTCTTTCAAAAGAAGACCTAGTCTCTATTATTTCTTATGTTTTTGAATTAAATTCCTCACCACTTTCAAAGGCGGACGACATTGATCACTTGGGTCAAAGACGTGTTCGTTTTGTTGGAGAGCTTCTTCAGCAAAAGATTCGTGTTGGTATGACTCAGATCAAGAGAAACATTCAAGACAGAATGTCTACGATCGATGCTGCGACTGCTCTTCCTGTAAACATCGTAAACCAGCGTCCGCTTCAGGCTCGCGTAAAAGAATTTTTCTCTACGAACCAGCTTTCTCAATTTATGAACCAAGAAAATATCTTGGCCGAAGTCGAGCACCTTCGTATTCTTTCCGCTCTTGGGCCCGGAGGACTTACTCGAGAACGAGCAGGTCTTGAAGTCCGCGACGTGCACACTTCGCACTACGGACGTGTTTGCCCTATTCATACTCCGGAAGGACCAAACATCGGTCTTATTCTTCACCTTTCTACATACGCAAAGGTCAATTCTTTTGGAATCATCGAAACTCCTTATATAAAAGTAAAAAACGGAAAGGTGACAGAAGAGCTTGTGTATATGAACGCTCTTGAAGAAGAAAATTTCAACATCGCTCACTCTGGTATTCCTTATGACAAAGACGGAAATATCACTGAAGAAAAAGTTGAAGCTAGAATGAAGACAAAACCAGGATTGGTTAAAAAAGATGAAGTAGATTTTATTGACGTCGCTACAAACCAGGCATTTTCTATCGCTACTTCGACAATTCCATTCCTCGAACACAATGATGCGAACAGGGCACTCATGGGAAGTAATATGCAGAAACAGGCTGTACCTTGCGTATTGCCTGAAGCCCCACTCGTATCTACTGGTATGGACGGAATGGCAGCTCGCTACGCTGGAAGACTCGTACTTGCTGAAGAAGCTGGAGTTATTTCTCATGTAGATGCAAAAAGTATTGCCGTAAAAGACGAAAAAGGTAAAACAAAAGTTTATACGCTTACGAACTTTATGAGAAACAATAACTTTTCTGTTTTTCACCATAGGCCTATCGTAAATATGGGCGATAAGATAAAAAAAGGAGATGTCTTGGCTGACAATAGCTCAACAGATGGAGGGCAAATAGCTCTTGGACAAAATGCTCTTGTTGCATTTATGTCATGGGGAGGCATGAACTACGAAGATGCTATTATCCTTTCAGAAAGACTCGTAAAAAACAGTAAATTTACAAGCATATACGTCGCTGAATTTATTTGTATCGTTCGCGATACAAAACTTGGACCCGAAATCACAACTCGCGATATTCCTAACGTTGGAGAATTTAAATTAAAGGATCTTGATGAAGAGGGAATCGTGCGTGTTGGAGCAGAAGTTCGCGAAAATGATATTCTTGTCGGAAAGATCACTCCAAAAGGAGAAACAGAACTTACTCCAGAGGAAAGACTTCTTCGTTCTATCTTTGCTGAAAAGGCGAGAGATGTGAAAGATTCATCAATGAGAATGGAACACGGAAAGCGTGGAAGAGTTATCGGCGTGAAAGTTTTTTCACGAGACCTTGGACACAATTTGGAATCGGGAATTATAAAGAAAATAATCGTTGAAGTTGCGCAGGTACGAAATATCTCTGTCGGAGACAAGCTTGCAGGACGACACGGAAACAAAGGAGTTATTTCAACAATATTGCCTGAAGAAGAAATGCCATTTATGGCAGATGGAACACCTGTTGATGTCATTTTGACTCCGCTTGGCGTGCCTTCTCGTATGAACTTAGGTCAGATACTTGAGCTTCACCTCGGAATGGCTGCGAATACTTTGGGATACCAAGCTATCGTGCCACCTTTTCTCGGAGCAAGCGACGGTGAAATAAAAGAAGAATTGGTAAAAGCGGGATTCAATGAAAACGGATGTATGAAGCTTTTTGATGGTAGAACAGGAGAAGCTTTTGATAAAGATGTTGCAGTTGGATATATGTATATTTTGAAACTTCACCACATGGTAGAAGACAAGATTCATATGCGTTCTATCGGGCCATACTCACTTATCACTCAACAGCCTCTCGGAGGACGTGCTCAAGGAGGAGGACAGAGATTTGGAGAAATGGAAGTCTGGGCTCTTGAAGGATACGGAGCTGCTTATGCTCTTCGTGAAATGATCACGGTAAAATCTGACGATATCACTGGAAGATCTCAAACTTTTGATTCTATTATTAAAGGAGAAGATATGAAAGAGCCAAATGCACCAGCATCTTTCAATGTGATGTTAAACTATCTTCGTGGACTTGCTCTTGATGTCGAATTAAAGAGAAAGGGAAATTAATAATCTAAATTAAAAATATCAATAAATATATGAAAACAATAGATACAACAGATTTTGATTCAATAACCCTTAAACTCGCATCACCGGCAAAAATTAAAGAGTGGTCTTATGGAGAGGTCACAAAGCCTGAAACTATAAATTACAGAACAGGCCGAAGTGAACGCGGCGGACTTTTTGATGAAAGAATTTTTGGCCCTGAAAAAGATTATGAATGTTATTGTGGAAAATATCGAAGGATTAGGTATAAGGATATTATTTGTGAAAAATGTGGAGTGGAGGTCACTCGTTCTATCGTACGTCGTGACCGTATGGGACACATTGAGCTCGCAACACCGGTAGCCCACATCTGGTTTCTCCGAGGCGTACCATCAAGAATGAGTACACTCCTTGGTATACCAGTGAATGATCTTGAAAAGGTTATTTATTTTGCTGGATACATTGTCACAAAAGTTCACCCAGAGGAAAAGGAGTCAATAATGATTTCTTTGGAAAGCGAGTATAAATCAAAACTAAAAACTGCAAATGATGATGAGACAAAAGAAAGAGTAAAAGAACTTTTCTTGTCTGCAAAAAAGGAAATTTCTGAAATAGTTGAAGGAAAAGTTTTAAATGAAATCGCATATCACCATTTTTCTTTGAGGTATGGTTCATGTTTTGAAGCGAATATTGGAGCTGAAGCTCTTTGTAATATTTTGAAAAATATTGATCTTGAAAAGATGCGTGACCAGGCTACAAAAATGCTTGAAAAGGCAAATGCTATAGATACAGAAAAAATACAAAAAAGACTTAGCTTAATACGAGCCATGATCTATTCTGAGATTAGACCTGAATGGATGTTTTTGTCTGTAATTCCCGTGATTCCTCCAGCACTTCGTCCTATGGTTGCCCTTGATGGAGGTAGGCATGCGACATCCGATTTAAATGATTTGTATCGTAGAGTTATAAATAGGAATAATAGATTAAAGAAGTTGAAAGAGATCGGCGCGCCGGATGTGATCCTTCGAAATGAAAAAAGAATTCTTCAAGAGGCCGTCGATGCTTTGATTGATAATTCTATTGCAAGCGATTCTACAGCCGTTAGTCAATCACAAAAAAGAGCCTTGAAATCTCTTTCTGATAACTTGAAAAGTAAGCAGGGTCTTTTTCGCCAGAATCTTCTTGGAAAGCGTGTTGATTATTCTGGTCGTTCTGTTATCGTTGTTGGTCCTCAGCTTAAATTAAACCAGTGTGGAATTCCAAAGCATATGGCTCTTGAACTTTTTAGACCCTTTGTAATTTCTAAAATTCTTAAAGCAGAATTGGCGCATAATATTCGTGGAGCAAATAAGCTTATTGAAGAACGTGTGCCTGAAGTTTGGGCTATGCTTGAAGAGGTGATTCAAGGTAAATATGTTCTCTTAAACCGAGCCCCAACACTTCACAGGCTAGGTATACAGGCTTTTAATCCGATACTTATTGAGGGAAATGCTATTCAAGTACACCCACTTGTTTGTCAGGCTTTTAATGCTGACTTCGACGGAGACCAGATGGCTGTTTATTTACCACTTTCAAATGAAGCTCAAGAAGAAGCCAAAGAACTTATTGCTTCAAATAAAAATCTTCTAAAACCGCAAACAGGAGATCCCATTGTGAACCCTAGAAATGATATGGTTCTTGGATCATACTGGATGACAAAAATAATTGAAGGGGAAAAAGGAGAAGGAAAATATTTTTCTGGTTCAAATGCTGCAATTACAGCTTATGAATTTGGCATTGTTAGTTTTAGGGCAAAAATAAATGTTCTTGCGTCGGATAATCCTAAGTATAAAAAATTTGAAGGTAAACTTTTTGAAACTTCCGTTGGCAGGCTTTTATTTAATAGTATTTTACCAAATGAATTTGAATTTATAAATGATGAAATGACCCTTGGGAGATTATCTTCTCTTGTTGATGAATTTATAATGCATTATGGCATTGACGCAACTCCTCCGATACTTGATAAAATAAAAGAATTCGGTTACAAATATGTGACTGAATCTGGAATTACGTGGGGGATAGACAATGTAAAAGTACCAAAAGAAAAAAAAGAATTGGTAGCTCGTGGAAGAAAAGAAGAAGAAGAGACTCTTTCTCAGTACAATGAAGGTTTGCTTTCTGAAGATGAAAAATATAGAAAAAATATCGAGATCTGGGATCGTGTAAAAAGCCAAATAGAGAAGGCTATGCCGAGCTCTCTTGAAAAAAATGGTTCAGCTTATGATATTCTCATGTCAAAGTCTCGAGGTTCTGTCGCTCAACTTACTCAGATGGCTGGAATGAAAGGTCTTATCGTAAATCCATCTGGAAGAACAATAGATTTTCCGATCATCCCTTCATATAAGGAAGGTCTTTCGCCTATTGAATACTTCATTATTACCCATGGATCTAGAAAGGGTATGGCCGACACTGCGCTAAATACAGCTCGCGCAGGGTATCTTACGAGGCGTTTAGTCGATGTGTCTCAAGATGTTGTTATTACAGAAGAAGACTGCGGAACAAAAGATGGCAAGACGGTAACAGCTGAAAATATTTCTGGTATTATTATTCCACTTTCAAAAAATGTGCGCGGAAGAGTTCTTGCTGGAGACCTTAAGGATTCCACTGGAAAAGTATTGTACAAAAAAGGATTTTTGATGACAAAAGAAGACGCACAGAAAATTGATTCGCTTGATGTAAAAGAAGCTGTTGTTCGATCTCCGCTTTCTTGTCAGACAGCACATGGTATTTGCAGAATGTGTTACGGTCTTGATCTTGGAAGAAATAAACTTGTTGAACTTGGTGAAGCCGTTGGGATTGTTGCGGCTCAAGCTATTGGAGAGCCGGGAACTCAGCTTACTCTTCGTACTTTTCACCAAGGAGGAGTTGCGGGAGTCGACATCACAGCAGGTTTGCCTAGAGTCGAAGAAATATTCGAGAGACGCATGCCAAAATATCCTGCTCTTATCGCAAAAGAAGACGGAGAAGTGTTTGATATAAAATACAATCACGAAACAAAGGAAACCATGATCAAAGTCCTTGGGGATTCAAAGGGGGCTGGAAAAGCAAATGAGGTAGAGTACGTTGTGCCAAATCGAAGATCTCCGATAGTAAAAGTTGGTACTATGGTCACAAAAGGAACTATACTTACAGATGGATCTGCTGATATTTCCGAGATATTCAAACTTGGAGGAAAAGAAGTTGCCGAAGCTTACATCGTGCGAGAAATCAACAAAGTGTACGAATTGCAAGGAGCTTCAATCTCAAGAAAACATATAGAAATAATCATCAAGCAAATGTTTTCAAGAAAAAGGATCAAAAATTCCGGAGACTCATCATTTTCACCGGGCGAAATAGTTGAAACACTCGAACTCGAAGAAGAAAACGAGAAAGTATTAAAGGCTGGCGGACAGGAAGCAAAAGGCGAATCGATCATTCTTGGTATTACTGAAGTTTCCCTTACTGCAAAAAGCTGGCTCTCTGCTGCGTCATTCCAAAACACAAACCGCGTTCTTATAAACAACGCTGTAAGAGGGGGAGAAGACGATCTACGAGGACTTAAAGAAAATGTTATAATAGGAAAACTAATTCCTGCAGGTACCGGCTTCAGAGCAAAATTAAATCCATCCAAAGAACAAGTGGAAGAATAGGTTTTCAAAACAAAGAGGTAATTTTATAGAAGAAATAAAATTATGGAAAAAGAATACAATGATTGGAATAAATTAAAAAAAGATTTATCAACCAAGAAATCTAGTGTTTTCTTTCATGAAAGAGAGATATGGTTTTGTTCTCTGGGTAAAAATATAGGTTATGAAGAAGACGGTAAAAATGAGTTATTTGAAAGACCAGTGCTCGTTATTAAAAAATTCAACAATGATATATTTTTGGCTATACCTTTAACTAGTTCTAAAAAGGAAAGCAAGTACTATCATCATTATGAATTAGGGGATAAGTCTTATGCCGGTATTTTGTCTCAAATAAGACTTCTGGATCGTCGCAGACTTTCTAGGAAAATAGGCATGATCAAGGAAAGTGATTTCACTATGATAATAAAGAAAATCCATAGTATTCTTCCATAAAATACGAAACCGCCCTTGCGGGCGGTTTCTCGGAGGCCGAAGCCATTTACCACTAGAGTATAGCAATTCAATGATATATGTCAAGAGAAAAAATCGGAAACATTAATCCATTAAAGAAAATAGAAAATTCTTTAACCACCCAGCAATCTTCTAACATAGACGAGGTTTTTAAAGATAGCCCTGAAGTAGCAACAATGTTTAAAAATAACAAAGAGCTATATCAAGAATACTTAGATAGTGTTTTCCCTAATAGTAAAATAAAGGATATTTGTTATCACGGTAGCCCTTTTAAGGAGATAGAGAAATTTTTATCTCCACAAGATGAACAATATATAAAACATGAAAATACCACTACGGGAAAGGAAATTGTCGTATTGAATACAGATAAAATCCATATACTTGGTTCTAAGCAAGATATTGAAAAAGCTAAAGAATGGTTAAAAAATAAACAATAATATGTCCTCACCTGTTGAACAAATAAAAGACCGGCTTTCTATCGTTGATGTTATTTCTTCATATATAAAACTTGAAAAATCAGGCTCAAATCTGAAAGCATGCTGTCCATTTCACAATGAGAAGTCGCCGTCATTTTTCGTCTCGCCGACGAGAGGTACTTTTCATTGTTTTGGATGCAGTAAAGGTGGAGATATCTTTACATTTACTGAAGACATAGAGGGAATCGGCTTTCAGGACGCTTTGAAACTTTTGGCTGATAGAGCAGGAATAATACTTCAAAAAGAAAATCTTGAAGAAAAAGGAGAACAAAATTTGCAAAGAAAAATAATAAATGATGCATCTTTGTTTTTTGAACAAAATTTGGCAAATAATATCGAAGCGAAGAATTATTTGAAAGATAGGGGATTAAAAGAAGAAACAATAAAAAATTTCAGAGTTGGATATGCACCTGCAGAGTGGCGTCCGCTTCATAGCTTCTTACTTGGCAAAGGGTATAAAAATGAAATTATAGAAAAGACCGGACTCATCATAAGGTCTGAAAAGTCAGGACCATCCGGTGAAAATATTTATTACGATAGATTTCGCGGGAGGATCATGTTTCCGATAGCCGACGCTCAGGGGAGGATCGTCGCTTTTTCCGGTAGGATATTTAAGGAAATGCCGGGTCAAAAAGCTGAATCCATATCGGCAAAGTATGTAAACAGTCCCGAAACCGAGCTTTATAACAAATCTAGTATTTTATTTGGATATGATAAAGCGAAGCAATTTATGAGCAAAGCTGGACAGTGCATTGTTGTAGAGGGTCAGGTTGATCTCATTATGGCTCATCAGGCAGGTACGGAAAATACCGTTGCAGTATCGGGCACGGCGCTGACAGTACGGCATCTTGAAATGATAAAGAGGTTTACTGATTCAATCGTTTTTGCTTTTGATTCTGATGAAGCAGGATTTAATGCTTCTGTGCGGGCATTCAAATTGGCTCTCGCTGAGGGCATTGATACAAAAGTTGTAAAATTGCCGGAAGGCCTTGATCCGGCAGACCTCATAAAAAAAGATCCTAAGCTTTGGAAAAGTTCTGTAGATTCTGCTGTTCATATTGTGGACAATTACCTCGATCTCATTTTAAAAAATAATACAGATGACCGCACTATACGTATTGAGGCTTCAAAAAAAGTTTTACCTTTAATCGCTTCAATTTCAAATAAGATAGATCAAGACCATTTTCTTCAGACGCTTATCCGTAAGATAAATATAAACGAAGAGTCCGCGCGAGCAGAACTTTCAAAAATAGTTGCTTCCTCAGAAGAAGGCTTAAATAGTTTGCAATATCCAAGAAATGCGGATAGTATTAGTCAAGGCTCGCAAAAGGCATACAATTCCGGCGGGGACGAGATAAAAGATAAAATCCTTGGGCTTTATATTTGGCAAAGTGAATCTAAAGAGCCAAAAATTGATTTAGACGATTTAGCCTTGAAATATAAGGATTTTTCTGGAAAAAACATAAAAGAAGAGATAAAAGAAATGACCGAAATTAAGGTCAAAGACATAGCTTTTCAGGCGGAGGTGTATTATGTAGATAGTGAAAAGCTTAATGAATCGCTAAAAGAATTGCTTGGAAATTTTGAAGTATTTATCTTAGAAGACAAGTTAAAAGACTTTATGGCGAATTTGAGAAATGCCGAAGAGATAAGTGATCAAGCAAGGGCGGTTCAGATTTTAAAAGAATGTGATGTAATTTCAAAAAAAATTAATGAAATAAAGAATAGTAGATTTTTATAAGATAAAAAATAAAACAAAATCATATATATGACAAAAAAAATAATCAAAAAAGTAAAAGTAAAAGTAAAAGTAAAGCCTAAGACTAAAAAGGTTATCAAAAAAGCGGTAAAAAAATTTGCTCCAAAAAAGAAAATTGTTAAAAAAGTTCAGAAATCTAAATCTAAGGTTCATAAAAAAGCTGTTAAAAAGTCTACACAGCTTAAATATAAGAAAAAGAAAATTGATATTTTGCGAGAGCAAGCCGATGTCTTTATTGAAAAAGGAAAAAAGAGGGGATTTGTCACTTATGATGAAGTTTTGAAAAACTTTCCGGACATTGAAAACAATATTCTGTTTTTGGACGAGTTGTATGAAAAGCTCGCAGTCTCTGGAATTGACGTGCTTGAAAGTGGAAATCTGATAGATATAGATGCAGCCGCAAAAGGCGATACATTGACAAAGGATGCAATGCACGACTCAATTCAAATGTATTTGAAAGAGATTGGACAATATCCGCTTATTCATGCGAGTGAAGAGCGAGACTTAGCAAGGCGAATTGAGAAAGGCGATCTTGAAGCAAAAAATCTTTTAGCGCGAGCAAACCTTCGTCTCGTTGTTTCAATTGCAAAAAAATACGTTGGACGAAGTTCTGACCTGACGCTCCTTGACCTCATCCAAGAAGGAAATCTTGGACTTTTTAAAGCTGTTGAAAAGTTTGACTGGACCAAGGGTTACAAATTTTCAACTTATGCAACATGGTGGATCCGCCAATCGATTACTCGTGCGCTTGCTGATCAGTCTCGAACTATTCGCATACCGGTGCACATGGTTGAAACAATTTCAAAATACAAGCAAGTCGTTCGAAGGCTTTCTCAAGACCTTGGACGTGATCCACTCGCAGAAGAAATTGCGACAGAAATGGGAATTGAAGTTGAAAAAGTGCATGTCATAGAAAATATCAATCAGGAAACTATTTCGCTAGAAAGGCCGATAGGGGACGACGATGATAAATCAACACTCGGTGAATTCGTAGCTGACGACAAAATCCTTCGCCCAGATCAAGACGCCGCTCGCAGGATACTTTCTGATCAGATCAAAGATGTCCTCTCAGAACTTTCTCTAAAGGAGAGGAAGATTCTAGAGCTTCGCTACGGCCTCATAGACGGCGTACAGCACACCTTGGAAGAGGTGGGAAGCGAATTTGGCGTCACTCGTGAACGTATTCGCCAGATCGAAGCCAAAGTCCACGATAAATTAAGAGGAAACGAAAAGATCGCAAGGCTGAAGAACTACTTCGATTAGATTAGATTGATGTTTAACATCAATCAGAGTATAATTGAGACATGAGAAAAGAAAATTTTTCCGTGGGTTCGATTGTTCATGTTTATAATCGTGGAAATCGAAAACAAGAAATTGTACGAGATGATAAAGATCGCTGGTATTTTTTGCAAGCTCTCTATTATTTCAATAATGGATTTTCTCCTCAGAATCCATTTCAGGTTCTTAAAAAAGAATTAGGAGATGATTTTTATACAAAACTAATCTGGCCAGATAGTTGGCATGAGCGTACTCCTATTGTAAAAATTCTTGCTTATGTTTTGAAGGATAACCATTTTCATTTATTGTTGGAAGAATTAAAAGAAGGCGGAATTTCTAAATTTATGAAAAAATTTGGGAATGGTCTTACTAATCGTTTCAATACAAGATATAAAGAAAACGGACAATTGTTTCAAGGGTCATACAAAGCAAAATTGGTTGATAGTGATAATTATCTGACCAGTTTAAGTACTTATATTCAAATTAAAAATGTTCTCGAATTGTATCCCGGTGGAATAAAAAAAGCTTTAGAAAATTTTGATAGAGCTTATGATTTTGCTTGCGGATATAAATATGGAAGTATGGCTATTTATGCTAAAAAAGAAGATTTACCTATTTTGTATTTAGGGGAAGATAACTTAATCATAGACTTAATAGCTGACGAAAAAGAGTTTAAAGAAGTGTCTAAAGACCAACTCTTAAATTTGGCATTTGACGAAAAAACCATGATTTTAAAGGATTTGATTGATGTTTAACATCAATCAAGAAAGAGGAAACAAAAAGGTTGCAAGGCTTAAGAATTATTTTGATTAGGCTCTAGAGTTAACTATTCCTTCCATTTCTTTATTGAATTCAAGGAGAGCCTTTTGTATTGCATGAGTGATCATTTTTTCACTTGCTCCCTGAATGTTGTAATATCCTTCTCGTCGTTCGCCAAGGGTATTAAAAACTGTTCCACTTAAATAAGTAGATTCGTCTCTTCTCTCAAGTCTTTCATTGCTTAGTTTTGTAGTTTCAAGAGTGGCAATTGCGTTAGCCTGGTCGCCTTTATTTGAAGGCTTAAGATATAGATTATTTATTTTTGTGAAATTGTCAGCAAGCTCTTGGTCAAAGTTTGAGAAGAGGTCGTTGAAAGGTATCTTGCTGGAATTGACATACTCTTCTACCGATAGGGTAGGGTCTATTGAAGCTACAACAGACTCAAATCTCTTCCTATTGTATTCTCCGCCGAAATCATTTGTATCAACCCATACTTCTTGATCGTCCATATATCCGGTAGTTTCTCCTTGAAGGAAATTTTCATTTTGGTATTCAGTGGAACTTTTTATTTTATTAACCAAATTTGCCCAAACAAAAAGGATCTTTTTAATTTTAGGATCAGAAAACTCTGTGTCTTCTCTAATGTAAGCGTCAGCTTTTAAGGCATTAATAAATTCTTCTTCATTTTTTGGCTCGGTCAAAAATTTAGGAAGAACATCTGATGTGATGTTGGTATATTTTTCCAAAGCTTGAATAGCTATGGCTCCATGATAGGACGTTACTATTGTGCGCTGAAATTGTTCCATTTTATCATTTGAAAGAGCTCTAAATTCAACAGCCGGCGTCTTTTTATCGAATATCTTAATATTATTACCGTCGTTGAGAGATCGTCCGCGCAAAGTCACTCCCCTTCCTCCAGAAACTCTTTTTCCTGTTTCCCCAGCGTGAAGTCCACCCCACGAAGCGGCAAGAATGGAATTTTGAAGAAAGTTCGTATTTGCGTTTACATTAAGACCCTTTTCTCCGCCAATAGTGAGATGATATCCTCTGGCTCCTTTTTGATATTCGGGAGATCTGTCAAAGTTGAAGTCTATATATTCAATATCATTTAGTGCTTGTATTTCAAGCAAAAGAAGATACGGATTTGTGACTGGCCTCGTTGCTATTTCATGTACAGCGTCTCTTCCTGATCCTATGTGCGCAGCCTCACTAAGTCTGACAATGTCTGATTTAAGATCTCTACCTGTTAATTCATTGTACCCGCTCGCTGTGGACCCTGTTATTTCATACTCCATTCCCATCGAAGGACGAAGGCCTTCCGGTATTCCGTCATATTGAAAGTGTTCTAGTACCCCATCATATTTTCGAAGTCTTCCCGCCACTTTTTCAATTATTTCCTCCGTCTTTCTTTCCGGTAGGTACTCTTGAGCAAAGAGCATGACAGCTATCGTTCGTCCCTTTTTCTCAAGCGGATACTTTTTAATGAAAGACACTATATCTTCCATATTGTTTTCAACTTCATTACTGTTTTCAGTAAAGAATTTTCTGATGCTATCAAGCCTGTCCATTGAGGCGAGGGACCCGAATACTTCAGCGCTCGAAAGCACTTGTGCGCGTACATTTTCTTGTGACCTTACTCCCTCATATATTTCTTTTAGCTCGTCTGGTTCCAGCAGATCTTCTCGAAGTAAAGCAATCTTCAAAGGTGCTCTTGTGTTGGCATCTTCTATTTCGTACACTTTATCTTTTATTTTTTTCAAAAGTTCAGGATTATCTTTATACCTATTACAGAGCGGTACAAGTATATTTTGTGTGTTTACAACACGATCAAAGCAATAATCTATAATTTCGGAAGAAGTATTATCAAATTCGTTCTTCTCAGTTTTAAGTAGATTCAATATTCCTTCCGTATTAATATTTGTTTTATTGATATTTTCAATTAATTCAGATTTTGAAAGTTCCGGATCGAGCCCCCAGAGCGCGCTATATCCTTCTTTGGTCAAACTGGAAGCGAATAATTTTTGATATAAGGATTTTTCCTGCTCTTTGTTGCAAGTTATAATATCATTTCTGTCCTCGCCACTTTTTCTTTGCAGTATTAAAAATTGTATGGTCGGTAGAGTTTTGAGATATGAAGTTGGTGTATCAATTATCTTTTGAATATTTTGATGAAAAATCTCTCGGTCTAGATATAATGCGTGAGATTCTGGAGTAGAGTTTAAGTAAAGATTGTAAGTCTCAAGATCAATCTGATTTGAATTTAAATGTTTGACAGAAAGAGCTTTTACCTGATCTTTATCAAGAACCATTCGATTTTCTCCGTCTGGTTTAAAATTTTTAAGTATAGATAAAGTATCTAAATCACTCATGTTTGTGCATCTGTCTATATATTCTTTGAGAATGTCCTTATTTTTTATCAAGTATTCTCTCGAAGCCCAGTGGTTTCCAAGTGAACTTAAAACCCCACCCTTCATATTTTTGCTTGTAATTATTTTCGAGAATATTTTTTTAGCATTTCCGTTTAATAGTCCCTCCTCGTCCTTTTGTATTGTAAAAAGAAAGAACTCAGTTATTTCTTTATCGTTACCTTTTCCGAGAATATCTTCTTTTGAAAGTATTGTATTTATAAAATCGGCTCTTTCTTTTTCACTCATTTTATTTAAAAAACGCATATAGATATTTCCTACTCTTACGTTATTAAAAGTAGTGGTGTGTTTTAAGAATTCTTTTCTTTGGTTTTCGTCTATTAAAGAAAAAATATTTCCATCTTTAGTATACTCATTGAGCTCCATGTATTGGGTTAAAATATCAGAAACAAAATCTGCATTGGTGCTTTTCAGCAGGGCATCTAAGTATTTTTTTTGCTCCATTGGGTCAGGAAAAGCTGTCTTTATATAATCAGTTCTATTTATTATTAGACTATGAAGACCGTCGTGAGAAATTAACTGATTGAAAAATTCCTTAAGAAACATGGATTTATCCTCGTCATTCATTTGGTTTATGAATTTATAGTCCAGCTTTCGTTCAAATTCGCTTAATTTATTTGTGTAGGCACTTATCTTGTCGAGTTGATTTACTGAATTTTCCATAAATTCTTTAAACAATTCCGCTTTTTGTTCGTTGTTTAATTTTCCTTCCTCGTTTATTTGTTGCAATGATAAAATACTCAGACTTGTCAGCCCAAATTTTGTTGCAGTTTGCATAGTCCAATCAAAATCTTCTCGGGTTGCTTGTTCAAGTCTAAGTTTTTCATTAATTTGGTCTAAAAATTCGAGTTCATTTTGAATTTTTGGCATGAATAGCTCAGCGTATTTTCTATCTAATTTTTTTCCTGTAACAAAAATATCAATAAATTCCTCAGGCTTTATTTCCCAGATCTTTTTGGCATATGACGCAATAAGCTTATCTTTATCAACAGCTTGGCGCTTGCCGTCAAGTACTTCAAAAAAGAAATGTCTCAAATCTGTCTGATTTCCTCTTTCATAAAATTCAAGCTCTAGCTTCGCCATTGTTTCAGGCTGAGCCTTAAGTTTTTTTCCTTCCGGTGTTGGTGTGGTTTCTGACTCTGGACCAAAAAGTTCCTTAAATCTGCTTTCGGTACTTTGCTTGGCAAACATTTCGGCAAATTTTTCTCTATATTCAGGCGCAACATTATATTGGTCGGAAAGAGTTTGCAATATATGAAATTCCTCAGCACTACATCTCACTCCTGTTTCAATCAAATGGTCCATAGACAGCTTAACTTTTTCGGGTTCTATGCCCTCGAATATCTCTTCAAATTGGCTCAAAATTTTTATTAAGAATTTAAAACTATAAGAAGACCCTACTCCTTCCACTAGTTTTTTGAATATCTCGATCCTGTCATCTGGACTGAGGTCGAAGTCTTTATGGTGGAAAAAAGGCACCTGCATTCCTTCTCCGTATCTCCCCGTATCTTTTGAATAATCTAAAAAAACTTTCTTTGAGTAGGGAATTTCTGGATGGTAATAGTTGTATTTATCATATAGTTTCTTGTAATTGTCTTCTTGCAAGGGGAGAGAAGCGATGAATGATTGAAATTCAAATCCTGAAAAGTCATAAGAATAAGTTTTATCGATAATTTTCGTTACCTCTCCTTGTGTAAAAGTTCTCAGCTCCTCGGGAAAGTAATGAGTATTTTCAATCAGTTCTTTTTTTATGTCAAAACCTTTCGTGTACTCGTTTTTTAAAGCGTCAAAGATATAAGTCCGATTCTCGGCTTCGATCGCATATTTTTCTGGAAAATTGTTCAATCCTTGCGTAAATGTTTTGTTTACATTGTTTGGAAAAGTCCCTCCTTTAGGGTGCCTCCCTTTTATTTTTTCTATTTGATCCTGCACTAGGCCATTTTTTACTTCATTGTTGAGATTTCCGCCATTTTTTATATGGTCGCAAATTAAAAACGGATCACCTCTATATGTTTCTTCTACGACTTCTTGGGTTTTACGTTCTTTGTCTAGATGATTAAGATTTTTATCTTCCAGGTATTTTCTGGTTTGAAAAATAGTACTTCCTAGCTTGTCATAAGGGCTGTCTACTTTTGTTAACCTGACTGTTTTTTCAAATACCTCCAGTATTTTGAAGATATCTTCGCTGCGGTCCAATTTTGTTGCCTGTTCGGTTAGTCTTTGTAAAAATTGCTGTACCATAGGGAATCCCTTTTCTTTTTGTTTAGAATGCCCCCACTCATCGCTTTCTATTGTTTTCAGTAAATTTTGAGCATTGCTGTATATACTATCAAAAGAGCGATCTGCTTTTTCTTTGGCCTTTTTTAATTCTTCTGTGGGCGATGCTTGATTGCTCCAAAGATTGTTATATCTATTGAATTTTTTGTTGGATAGCTTTTCAGAAAAATGAGCAGATTTTTTCTCAATATGCTTATCTCTCCATGACCGCGCTACTTCTTTTGAGTACGAGGAGAGTTCTTTGGAGATATTTTTCAAAAAATTTATGCTCTCGTTTCGCATTTTATCCATTACCTTCGTCATGCTTTTAGCGGATTTACTTTCAGGGTCTTCACAAGAATCAAAAAATTCCTCAGCTTTTTCTTCCATCTCATTTTCTAATATGCCAGCTTCCTCCATTACAGGTTCTAGGTTTTCTAACACCTCCTCTGGTTTTTCAGATCCTTTATTACTGGTGACCTTAGACGATTTCTCCCTGGATTCTTTTTTGCCCAAGAGTTTATTTAGTATTTTTGAATCCGGTTTCCATTTCATATATTTATTTTTCGTTAGAAATTAAATCAGACCTTAATTGATCGATCTTTGCTTCGTCTAAAATTTTCTGCTGTTCTTTCTTAAGTCCTGTCATTGTTTTTTTGTACTCTTCAAAAATATCCAAAATATTTTGGCTTTTACTTTTAATAATTTTCGGATTTTTTGTAGCCATTTTATTTCAACTCCTCATCGAGCACTTCTTTGTAAGCCGAGTAGGGGAGCAGGCCGGAGAGAAGTTCTTCACCTGTGATGACTGCTGGAGTGCCGTTTATGCCGAATGCATTTGCTCCTTCGGCCCTGTCGCCTTCCATAAGAGCTCTATATGCATCATTTTTGTCTTTTATTGCCTGCGCTATTTTTGCTCCGTCAATGCCCGGGATTTCGATTGTCAGCTTCATGACGCTTATTTCATCACCAAATCCTCCGTGTTCTTCGTCCTGCGCAGTAAACATTGCTTCTCGCCATTCCCAATATTTTTCAGGATACAATTCCCAAACTGCGCGTCCTGTGATGCCGGCAGTATCTGAATCCGGTCCGAGGAATGCATAATCTTTGAAAACGATTTTTACTTTTCCTGTTTTTACATAATTTTCAACAATTTCAGACATGGCTTCTTTTTCAAATTTCTTGCAAAATGGACATTGGAAGTCTGCCCAATATGCTAGTACGACTGGCGCATTTGCTTCTCCGATATACGGCGCGTCTTTTTGAGAAACATCATTTATATTTACAGCGTTTGTGGTAGTTTTTGATGTATTCTTTTTTGTTCTATTAAAATCATAATCGCTTCCTTTAAATGTGCTGGCGAATATCGCTAAAGCTATCAAAAATCCGGCTACTATTATAGCGCTTGGCACGTCTAGGCCCTTTTTGCTCTCTTTTTTAACTTCATTTTCCATATTTTTCTTGGTTTAAATAATAATCCTTAGATTTGCTCATTATATTACAAAAAGGCTTTAAATCAAACTTGTAGACGCTGAGCATCTACAGAAGGGCTTTTATTTGATAAAAATCGCTTAAAATGCTACAATTAGTACATTAAATAGTTGAAGTTATGCTTGATTTTTCGACAGTCATTTTCTATATGATAATGTTTCTCTCTGCATATATTCAGGTGTTTTTCTTGGTTACTTTTTTAGAAAATCGTAAGAAAATCATTCGCAGAAAAGGATCAGTTGAATTAATAAGTTATCCTTCTACGACAGTAATTGTGCCATGTTGGAATGAAGAAAGTACAATCGACCGTACCGTATCATCTTTGCTTGATTTAGATTATCCAAAAGATAAACTTACAATTTTTATTGTGGACGATGGAAGTACTGATAATACTTGGAACGTATTGCAAAAATATACAGAGCATTTCAACATAAAAATTTTTCATAAAGAAAATGATGGCGGAAAATATGCTGCTGTAAATTACGGTTTAGCGCGCGCTACCTCGGAGTTTATCGGATGTCTCGACGCAGACTCTTTTGTAGACAAGTATGCATTGAAGCGAATAATGACATATTTTGCAAAAGACGAGTCTGTTATGGCTGTGGCCCCGGCTATCATTGTCGATTCGCCTAAAAATATTCTTCAAAATGCACAGCGTGCTGAATATGATTTTGGAGTTTTTTTAAAAAAAATGCTCGGATTTATGGGCGCTATTCATGTTTTACCAGGCCCTTTTTCTATTTTTAGAAAAAAAGTTTTTGACGAATTGGGTCCATACCGTCATGCGCATAATACAGAAGATGCTGAAATTGCACTTCGTATGCAGGAACATCATTATAAAATAGAGCATTGTCCTGATGCATATGTTTATACAGTGACTCCAAATACTGTAAAAAAACTTTATAAACAAAGGTTACGTTGGATATATGGATTTTTGAAAAATGCCACGGATTATAAGCACCTTATTTTTAATAAGAGATATGGGGCAATTGGCATATTTACAATACCAGCAGGACTTCTTAGTATTTTAACTGTGGTGTATCTTTTCGTTTCTATGGTATATGACCTAGGTTCAAATATTTTTCATAAATTTGTTCAAATCCAAACAGTCGGATTAAATCTCTCGGTTCAGGTTCCTTCATTTGACTGGTTTTTTATAAGCACTAAAAGCATTATGTTTATAACTGTAATTTTTTATGTGTTGCTCATTCTTTCCATGATGATTAGTAAAAAAATAATAGAGGGTAAAGCGAGGCTTTCATTTGATGTTGTTTATTTTGCTTTTCTGTCAAGTATTTTAGCTCCGTTTTGGCTGACGGTTGCTGTATACAATACGATAGTTTCAAAGTCGGTCAGCTGGCGATAATATTATGAATAACAATAACCAAACAGATTGGAAAAAATATGTAATAGTTTTATTTATCACAGTCGGGCTTTTTCTTTTAGCTGGATATTTAAGCAACTATTTTAATAATAAAAAAATGGATCAACTCAGGTCTATTCAGGATAAAATATCTGTTGACCTCTTGTCTTCTGAGACACAGTTCTCGCTACTTCAAGAACAGTCTTGTAAAGATATAAACAATACGATTCTTTCCCAAGAACTTTCTTCTTTGGCTGACAAGATAGCTTATAGTGAAAATAATATTGGTTCAAGTGATGATGTTATAGCACTTAAAAAGTATTATTCACTTCTTGAGATAAAAGATTATCTCCTTATGCAAAAGATTAGTGAGCGATGTGGAATGAAATCCGTCTTTGTGCTTTACTTTTATTCCAGCAAAGATAAATGCGACAATTGCGTAAAGCAAGGATATGTCCTTGACGCATTGCGTAAAAAATATCCAGATTTCAGGGTTTATTCTTTTGATTATCATCTAGATCTTTCTGCTGTAAAAACACTAATTTCAATATATAAAGTTCCAAGTGATCTGCCTGCTCTTGTTATAAATAAGCAGGTCTATTCAGGTTTAAAAAGTATAGAAGATATAGAAAAAGTCCTACCTGCACTCCAAAATATAGGCAAAGATTCTAAAAACAGTAAGACAGACTAGCGTTTGACTATTATAATAGAAAGTGTAGAATACGTTATATATAAGCTCCTTGAAATACCTTTTCGTTTTTGGCGTAGAGGGTATTTTGTATTTGAGGCCATTTCTCGAACTTAAAATACCCCCTATGCTTCTTGTATAGTTGGAATTATCACAAATTCACTGAAAAAATAACCTCGTAAAAACAAGAAAAAATGAAAACGACTAATACAAAACTCGCAAGGATAGCGTCTTATCCGTTTCTGATCATTTCCATTGTTACTTTTATTATTTGCATATTTGCAAATAATAAAATGACGAACCCTCAGTTAACAGGTGTCCTTCTGTTTGCTGTAATGTGCGCTTACGAGGGTTCTATCTTTCTTGGAGTTATATATTCTATCGAGAAAAAAGAAAAAAAGGCCTTGATTGCTTGGGAGAGACAAAAAATGGAAGAAAAGAAAAAAGAGGAGGAGATAAAAAAAAGACAGGAGTGGGAATCTCAGCTCCCTAGAGATAGGTATAGACTAATTGCCATTGACTTAAAGCGCAGAAAAAGAAAATGGTATTTAATAAAGAGCAACGGGCATTGTTTTGCTGCTGCCCTTCATAATAACAGCTCTCTGTTTGAGGCTGGAATTACAGAAGAAGATATCGGAACAGGTATGGCTAAATTTTCTTCAGACGCAGGAGAGGTAAGAGTATTTCTGGAACATGAAAAAATCACAAATCAAATTTTAACAGAGGAAGTTCTGTACTACTTTCACCTCGCAAGATTTTCTTTTGTGGGTGAATATCTTGCAGAAAAATAATGAACCACACGAAAAAATACACACAGTTGTACGTGTGGTTTTTTCATTTCTAAATATTTACTACTTAAGAAAACTAATCTTGGCTAAAACATTTTTATTTAATAAAAATGTTCGCTCGGACAAATTTAGTGAAATTTGTCTTGAGGAGCCGCTTCTCAGATTCGAACTGAGGACCTTCACTTTACAAAAGTGTTGCTCTACCAACTGAGCTAAAGCGGCTAAAACAAAAGTTTACTTTTGTTTGCCCGACCATTTTTTACCAAAAATGGTTTAGAGCATAATTAAAGCTTAACCCCCGTACATTATACACAAAATCTCTTATTTTCAAAGTCCTTCTTCGTTGTGTTTTTTCTCTTCTTGCTCATGCATTTTTTTAGCTATTTTTACAATTCTATCTTTGTAGTTTGTAAATTTCTTTAGAGCTTTGCCTTCGCTTGGGATCAGGAAGATGGTTCCTTGTGTAAGTTTCGATAATTTTTGAACTATTACCTTGGCTTTTTCATGCAATATTTTCTTTTTCTTTTTACCAATGTAGTAAAATTTGATCCAAACTTTTAAACCCCAAAGCACGAATTTGTGACCATATTCTTTTGCTTTTTCGATTGCTTGATCCTTTATTTCATTTATGTTGTGAAGATCCCAAGCGTCATTTTGATCCAAAGAATTTTCAGAAAAAAATATTTGCATACCCTTTTTTTCTAGGGGATTTATTTCTAAACTTGCGTACTTTTCAATCTCGGCGACCTTTCTCCAGAGTAGTATTGCTATGCCTGAAAGTGATATTATAAAAGTTAAAATTAGAAACGTAGTCATGTTGTCTTATTTTATTGAATAGTATTTCCAAGAATCTATCTTTACTTCCAGCCCGGCTTTTTTTAAAAGGTCGCCTATCTTCATATCTCCATTTTTAATAAAAGCTTGTTCGAGAAGTATTTTGTCTTTAAAATATCCATCGATTTTTCCCGCCAATATCTTACTTTTCATTTCTTCGGGCTTGTCGCTTTCATCGACTTCCTTTTTAAGCATTTCGGCGACCATGTCTTTTGTCTTTTGGTCGATGTCGTCCTTGCTAGTATATTCCGGTCTCATTGCGGCGATATGCATAGCTATATCCTTTGAAAGACTTGCATCACCTCCGGAAAGGGAAACAATTGCGCAAGATTTTCCACCATGAACATAAGCACCGATATTTTCACCAGAAATTTCACTGATATCCTGAAGCTGAATGTTTTCACCAGTTTTTTGGATTATTAAACTGATCATTTCTTTCGCTTCTTCTTTTGCTTTTTCCGCGCCTTCAGCCATAGCCTTGTCAGCCAAGGTATTTGCGAGTCCTACAAAGTCCTCATTTTTTGCAACGAAATCAGTCTCGCAGTTTAGTACTACGACTACCGCCTTTTTACCATCAGCCCTCGCTATTATCATACCTTCATTAGTTAGCCTATCTCCCTTTTTTAAAGCAATATCGCTAGACTTTTTCTTGAGTATGACAATAGCCTTTTCCATGTCGCCATCGGCTTCTTCCAATGCTTTTCGGCATTGCATTATAGAAATACTTGTCCTATTTCGCAATTCTTTTACTTGCTCGGTTGTTATTGCTTGCATTTTTTTATATTTAATTAAGTTTATAAAGAAAAAACTAAATGCGCTGCGCGCTTGTTTGCATTACTTTATTACTTTAACTTTTCGCTCCGTCTTGGTAAGCCGCAGACAAGCTTGCGGTGAAAAACTTTATGCTTGAGATTGAAGCGTCATTTGCAATGATAGGGTACTTGATGCCTTTTAGATCACAGTCGGTATTTGAAAGACTAATGACAGTGACACCACCCTGCTTGGCTTCTGCTACCGCGATGTGTTCTTTTTTGGAATCTACTACAAACATAGCATCAGGCATTTTTGTCATTGAAGAAAGTCCAGAAAACAGCTTTTCCATCTTTTTTATCTTTTCGTCAATAAGTAGTCTTTCCTTTTTTGTATATTTATCCATTTCTCCTTTTTCTCGCTTGTCTTTTAGCTCGGCAAGGAGCGCAATCCTCTTTTTGATCTCAGGGAAATTTGTAATAGCTCCTCCAACCCATCTTTCGACGACTGAAGGCATGCTTAGTCTGTCTGCCATTTCTTGAACGAGTTTCTTGGCTTCAGGCTTTGTACCAACCAAAAGAACTGTTCGACCTGTTTTTGCGAGGGTCTTGAGGTATTCCTCGGCTTCTCCTAGGAGCGCCGCGGTCTTTGAAAGGTCTATGACATCGCCCTTATTCTTTGTGCCAAGCACGTATTTAGCGGCGCTTGGGTGCCTTCGGGAACGAGAATAACCGAAGTGGGCTCCTGACTTGAACATTTCCTCAATTTTTGGGTTTTCTTTTGAATCTTTTGACATGAGGCGATTTTAGCAGAAAGCAGGCTTTTTTGCAACCCTTCCTTCGTTTGCTAAAATGGTATGGGGGGTGTAGAATATGGGTATTAGAAATTACCCCGCCTGACGGGCTCAATTTCAAAAGAGAATTTACCATAACTAAAAGAATGAATTTATGTGAGACTATAAAAAAATATTCCCGTAGATTAGATATTTAAGAAATTATTATTAGTTTAATTATAAACAATTATGAACTCAAACGAAAAAAAAGCTTTAAATCAAGAGCAGGTTTTAAAACCTGAAGTCAGCCAAGAGGTTGCAGTAGATTCACGTGAAGCTCTGAAGCAGGAAGGGGTTAGGATTGCATCTAAAATGAATGGTTTAGAGAGACGGCTAGTTGATATTATAAATAAGCAAGGACAATTACACGCTAGTCAGGATGCGGATCCTTTAGATGCGAAACTCGGAGGGGCGTTATCTGAAGAAGAAAAAAAAATTAGAGGAGAAGTAGAAAGACAAAAACAACTTTTCAACCAGACTAGAGATAGTTTTTCTTCGCAAGATGATAAAAGTGCATTCTTAAGTGCTTATCATAAAGAATATAAGAGTGAAATCCACAATGTTGAGAACTATAAATAGAGATAGATCGTCGTTCAGATAATACATATAAAAATTTGTTTAAGGACTAGCAAAGGACCCCTGCTAGTGGGGTGCTTTTGGACTAGCAAGGACCGTCCTTAAAATAGCAAGGACCGTCCTTGCTACAATTTGGGTATTTTTTGCCCTAATTTTAACCTTTGCAAAAAAGGCATTTTTAGAGTAATATCGGGAGTATATGCTTCAATCAAAACTTTTTACAAAAACCAGAAAAGAGGCTCCGGCGGATGAGGTATCAAAAAACGCCGAGCTTTTGACTCGGGCAGGTTTTATTCATAAGGAAATGGCAGGTGTTTATTCATTTATGCCTCTCGGTTTGCGGGTTATGAATAAAATCGAGAATATAATAAGAGGGGAGCTTAATGCTGTCGGAGGACAGGAAGTTTCTTTGACAGCTCTTCAAAATCCCGAACTTTGGCAAAAAACAAATAGGTGGGATGATGTTGTAGTTGATAATTGGTTCAAGACAAAATTAAAAAATGATACTGAACTTGGGCTTGGATTTTCTCATGAAGAGCCTTTGGTAAATGCACTTCTTGGATTTGTATCTTCGTACAAAGATCTTCCACTTTCAGTCTATCAATTTCAAGTGAAGTTTCGAAACGAGCTTCGCGCAAAATCTGGTATTTTGCGAGGCAGAGAATTTTTAATGAAAGACATGTATTCTTTCCATACTGATGAAAAAGATCTTGAAGTTTTTTACAATAAAATGAAAGATGTTTACAAAAATATTTTTCAAAAAGTCGGCATTGGGCATCTTACTTACCTTACTTTTGCTTCGGGTGGAGTTTTTTCAAAATATTCACATGAATTTCAGACTATTACTTCAGCTGGTGAAGATACTATTTATATAGACGAAGAAAAAGGAATTGCGATAAATAAAGAAGTATTTGAAGATGGTATTTTGAAAGAACTAGGTGTTTCAAAAGAAAAAATGGTTGAAAAAAAGGCTATTGAGGTTGGAAATATTTTTGAATTAAAAACAAGATTCTCAAAACCGTTAGGATTAACATATGCCGATGAAAAGGGAGAGAAGCATGATGTCGTGATGGGGTGTTATGGTATTGGGATCAGTAGGCTCATGGGTACAGTAGTAGAGGCTCTTTCTGATGACAAAGGTATTATTTGGCCGGAATCGATAGCTCCTTTTGTTGTGCATCTCTTAATGCTTGGTGAAAATGAAAATGTTTCAAAAGAAGCACATGAGGTTTATGAAAGCTTGAATGCGTCTGGCATAGAAGTTCTTTTTGATGACAGAATAGGTATTTCTGCCGGAGAAAAATTTGCAGATTCTGACCTTATTGGTATTCCTTGCAGGGTCGTGATTTCAGAGAGGAGTATGAAAGACAACGGAGTTGAAGTTAAAAAAAGAGTGGAAGAAAAGGGAAAAGTAATTTCAAAAGAAGAGCTTATCAAAATGCTAACAGATAGTGCTTTAGACTCTAGATAGAGTCTAAAGCACTATCTGAGAAATAATGTTACAAAAATTTTACAAAATGTTCTCAAACGATATTGGAATTGATCTTGGAACCGCAAATACTCTTGTGTATCTTCGAGAGCACGGTATCGTCATAAATGAGCCTTCTGTTGTCGCTGTAAATCAAAAGACTGGAAGAATAGTTGCCGTTGGGATGGAGGCGAAGCAAATGATCGGTCGTACTCCTGGGCATATAAAAGCGATTCGCCCTCTTGTTGACGGAGTCATTTCTGATTTTGAAGTGACCGAAGAAATGCTTTCATACCTTATACAAAAAGCAGAAAAGATCTCAAAAAAATTTTTGCGGCCGAGAGTTGTAATCGGCGTGCCTTCTGGCATTACAAATGTTGAAACTCGCGCAGTATACGATGCTGCAAAGTCTGCCGGCGCTCGCGAGATATACATAGTCGAAGAGCCTATGGCTGCTGCTATTGGTATTAGACTACCAATAAAAGATCCAGTTGGATCAATGATAATAGACATCGGAGGAGGTACAACAGATGTTGCTGTTATCTCTCTTGGTGGAATCGTTAGGTCAAAAAATTTAAAAATTGCGGGAGATAAACTTAATAATGATATTATTTTATATTTACGCGATGAGTTTAAATTGCTTATCGGGGAAAAGACTGCCGAAAGTATAAAAATTGCCATTGGTACTGTATTGTCAGGAGCTCAAATGGAAGCTGAGGTAAGAGGTAGGGATTTAGTGACAGGTCTTCCAAAAGAAGTGATGGTCACGGATTCTGATATACGAGAAGCTACTGCGCAATCTATTTCAAATTTAATTGATGGAATAAAAGAGGTCCTTGAAACAACACCACCGGAAATACTTTCAGACGTGATGCATCGGGGCATTGTGCTTACCGGGGGAGGAGCTCTTATTTCTGGACTTGCTAGCTTGCTTCAAAACTCTCTTAAAATACCTATTTATGTAGCAGAAGATCCATTGTCTGCTGTTGCAAGGGGTACTGGAATTATCTTAGACGATGTGGATTATTATAAAGATATTTTAGTATTTACCCAAGATGAGTTACCTCTTAGATAAAAAATCAAAGAATAAAAAAATTATGCTTGGTGGTATCATTTTTTTAGCGTTCACCATACTTTTTTATTTTAGGCTTCCTCTTTTGAATTTTTTTTCAAGAATCTCGTTATCTATTGCTGTCCCTTTTTGGAAAATTAGCACCAATATAAAAGAAAATTTTTCTAATTACTCTTATTTATTTACAGTCAAAAAAACTTTAATTTCTGAAAATGATAATCTAAAAAAGCAGGTTTTAGAAATGCAATCTAAGGCAATATTAAATAATATTTTGTTGGATGAAAATACTAAACTTAAAGATATTTTAGGAAGAAAAAATATAAAGAAACAAATGATTTTAGCGACAATCCTTTCTAAGCCAAATAGTTCACCATATGGTACATTGGTTATAGATATTGGAGAGAAAGATGGAATTTTACTTGGTCAAAATGTTTTTGCTCGTGCTAATATTTTGATTGGGAATATAAGTGAGGTTTATGAAAATTTTGCAGTAGTAAAATTATTTTCTGGTTCAGGAGAAAAAACTGAAGTAGTTCTTTCTGGGTCCGATATATATCTTTTAGCTATTGGTAGAGGTGGTGGAGGGTTTGAGATTTTGGCACCCAGAGATCTTTTAATAGAAAAAGACGCTGAGATACTTATGCCTAGCGTTGACCTTAATATAATTGCAGTTGTTAAAGAAATTGTTTCTGATCAAAGAGATTCTTTTCAAAAAGTTTTACTCAGTAGCCCTGTGAATATACAGGAACTCAAATGGGTTGAAGTTGAAAAATAAAAAAGAAATAAAAAAGTGAGCGCATTTAAATTTACAATAGAAAAAAAGTTAAACGGTGCATTTGGAAGGGCGGGGGAGTTTTTGACTCCGCATGGGGTCATTCACACGCCGGCTTTTGTGACTGTTGCGACAAAAGCAACAGCAAAATCTCTAAATTCGGATCAGATAAAAAATACTGGCGCGGAAGTGGTGCTCGGGAATACATACCACTTACTTCTTCAGCCGGGGGATGAAATAGTTGCGAAGGCTGGAGGTATGGGAAAATTTATGAATTGGCGACAGGGTGATGGACAGATAGCTCCGACAATGACAGACTCAGGTGGCTTTCAAGTTTTTTCACTTGGTGCAGCTTTTGGCAAAGACATTTCAAAAGTATTGAAACCTGTTGATCTGTCACTGATGATCCCTGAAAGATTTGATGATAGTGATGCGCCACGGCTCGCAAAGATCGGAT
>Ga0209541_10002222_pt1 | contig 37055 bp, 34 predicted proteins | sample RifCSPlowO2_01_FD_184027 | JGI IMG/M metagenome (GOLD analysis project Ga0209541, IMG submission 184027) | Groundwater microbial communities from Rifle, Colorado - Rifle CSP2_plank lowO2_0.1 (SPAdes) (version 2) | ecosystem: Environmental > Aquatic > Deep subsurface > Groundwater | place...
GTTCATATTGCTTCTTTTCCACGTAAAGTTCCTTTTAAGAATTTAATTTGTTTTTTGACTTGAGAAAGAAGATTTCTATATTTAGCTCGCAGTTTTTTAGCTTCTTCATATTTTTCAATTTCTTTTTTGGGTAGTTTTCCCTTATAGAGATATTTTACTTTTTTTCCCTGCCGTTGCACGAGATAATAGTAATCATGACCTCCTATCTTTCGAAGGGCTAAAGAGCCTTTGGGTAGCTTTTTTAAGGCACTCTCGTACTGCCTCTTCATACGAAGAGAGTTTTCAAGTTCTTCTTTTAAAACACCTTTAATGGGACCTTTCATATAAATTACCTAACAAATATAGTTATATTGTATATTGTTGGGTAATAAATAGCAAGAAGCTTTATCTAAAAAATTGGAATAATTTTCTTTAAGATCGACGCAAAGCACTCAACTTCACTCTTAAATATGCCAGGACGGTGGGGCTCATTCAAGGCAGCGATAATAAGCCTAAAGTTTATAGCCCTAAGCATATATTGATCTCTATCTTGAGCATCAAGGATGTCCATAAGTTCTAAAGGAGCATCTTCCCAAGCAATGGCATCACATATGATGATGGCTTCTGCATAATGAACCGGTCTAAAAGCAGGGGAAAAATCAATGATAACGGGAATTTTGTTTTCAGTAAAAAGCGTATTACCACATAAATCACTATGAATAATCTGGTTATTACATTTTAGAGGTTTAAAAAATGAAAATACCCTATTAATGTATTGCCTCATATTTTCGTGGAACATATTTTTAAGTGGGCCATTACCCCACACGATACTGTCAGCATGAGAAAAGCGATGTCTTTCTGGTCGAAGTTTTATATTCCATGCAAAGTTTTTTAACAATTCATGAAACTTTCTCGAGGCAGTTAATCTATCTTGCCAATTATTCTTTATGTGCTTTGACTTTATATAGGTGGTTGCTGCCCATTTTTCGACAACCCAGTTCCCACTGATTGATTTAATAGGTTTTGCTATCAAAATTTCGGAAGAAGTAGGAGTTTTACTTAACAGTTCCGCGCTCCAATTATATTCTTCAGAATCCAATATTTTCTTGATAACAATGTCTTTAAATCTATAAGCATGCCCGCTTCCCCCTTCAAGTAGAACACTATCACCTTGAAGGTGAAATTCATTTTTAACATTCACGGGAATTTTAAAAGATTCTGACATATTTACAGTGCTTTTAGAAAAAATATCTCATCTGATTCATCATGATTTAACTTTGATAATGATCCAATTAGTTCAAATCCTATTTTCTTATGGAAGTTTTGAGCATCTGGTTCATTAGATTGAGCAGATGCCATAAGCTTTTTAAAACCTTGCTGTTTCAAATATTTTTCTAAGAACACATATAGAGTTTTTCCGCTTCCTTTTCTTCTAAACTCCTCACCTACATGGATTAAATCTACATAGGGTATAGAACTCCAAAACAAAGAATACCTTAAATAACCTATGACTTGGCTATTGCCTGATAATAATAGAACTCTTTGTTCATTAATTTGCTTTAACAAAACATCTGTAGATATTTCTGTGTCGAATTTCCTACAATTTCTTAAATCATTTGATGTAGCTAAGAAAACTTTTATTGAAAACATAAAGATAGAATCTATCGCAAAAAAATATCAATTTCCACCCTTAAAATCGGACTAAGAATACATAGAGTTTATCCTGCATTAAGTTCGCTCAGAGGATACCTTTTCGGAATAAAAACGCATCGACTTCCAATGGACTTTAATGTCCCAGACTGACAGAACCGCATTCTAAAACTGCAATAACCACCATTCATGGGTTGAAAGAGGTGGAAGTTGAATCAGATGGTCAAAGATTCAGCCAAATTTAATAAAATCTCTTGAAAGCAAACGTCCACAGGCCCCAGAGTAATGTCCAATAAAGGATGTTTTCGCGGCGATTTCGGCTCAGAAAATCCATGTCCTAAACCAGGAACAATTGTTACCTGACAGTTTGTTCTTCCAACTGGATCACAGGTATTTTTCAACTTTTGAGCTTCTCGAGCGGGGGTTTGTACATCCAATTCTCCAGTAAAAATATAAAGGGATTGTTTCAATGAGGCAGTTAAATCATAAAGTGAACCTCTTTTAAAAATTCCATTGTCATATAATGGGGCAGTTTCTGCCTGATGATAAATTTCTTGTAGTGGAGGATAGTTTCTCATCATAACTTCAATTTCCTCGATAGAAATTTGGCTCTGCCCATCTTGCCAGGGGATACTGAGCTCTGGCCATTTAGAGGCTTCTTCTCTTGTAATGATTCCATCTTTGTTCGTATCTACATCTGGTTCTACAAAAAATTCTATAGCTCGCTTAAATAGCTGCCAGTCCAGTATGGAAGCCATATCTTCCCCTGAATATCCCAGTAAAATTAACCCAACAACATCTGAATTTTTAGAAGCATAATCGACAACTACTTGCGTGCCTTCTGAATGTCCCAGAAGATAAATATGATTTTTATCTACCTGTGGAAGATTCATAGAAAATTTCACTGCTTCTGAAACATTGTCAATAAGGTCTTGCCAGTGAAGATTCTTATATAAGGTTTGATCATAAAACCACTGTTCACGATGATCCCAACCAGGGAAAAAATCGACTCCCGGTTTTCCGACGGCAAGTGTATGTATGCCGCCCTCATTTAAAGGAGCTGAGAATTCTGAAAACAAAGAATGTTCCTTACCATCAGCTGTTAAAGCAGGTGGCATCATTTCTTCGGGCCCGTTTGCTCCTGAGCCTGGAATTAAAATAATAAGGGGAGCTGTATCTGATTCATTCATATTTTTTGCTGTTCTAAAAATAGCTCTGGATTGAAATTTTCCAATTTTAAATTGCTCATCGGCATAGGTCGTAAGAGTGAAAACAATCCCTAGAGTGAGAATCGAAGAAAATATTTTAAATTTTGAAAACATTCAACCGAAAAGCTAACAAAAGAAATCTGATGGGGCAACTATAAAAAGCTGATGGATTTTATGGACGTTTTAAAAAACAAAATGAAATTAATACCAAAATTTGAATACCGATAATAGTATAAAAAATCATCTCTGTGCGAAAAAAAGGACTTATAAAACCAGCAATGGATGCTATCATTCCTCCCGCTCCCACTATCATCACAGGACGAACTAATTTTTTGTGCACATATTTCCAATTTTCATCGCTTCTTAATGTGTAGGGCGTTCGGATTCCAAAAAAATAATTTCTGCTTGTATGTTTAGATGCAAGACCAAATAGAAAAATCAATAAGCTGATATGAAAACTAATGATTGGAAATAAATATTCCATTAATGCTTTGAGCGTATTGTATTTTTGAAAGGAAGTCTATTCATTCCCAAAAAAAGACTGGGCCAATAAATAACTGGCAGTCCGGGAATGGTATCGACTTTAAAGAAAAACGCATCTCTACCTTCATGAGGTGGGTAATGGAACCTATCGTCCCCCTTTCAATCTAAAGTAGTTAATATAGATTCTTCGCCTGGTGACTCTGAATGACAGAAAAAAAACACACATTACAGCATGTAATCTTCCATTGAGAGAAATGCTTATTATTTGTGCTAATGAGGAAAATGGGGTTGAGTTTTTGAGATTCATGTAGATAATGAGATAATACTTTAAAATTTAACGCTGTATAACTTAAGGAGGGAGCATGGCTACGCAAGTAAAAAAGGTTCAGACGTTGGTAGTGAGTTTAACTCCAAAACCAGGGGAGTTAAACAAGGTTTATCAAGCATTTAAGAAAAACAACGTGGATATTGTTGCAAGTTGGGGATATGAAATGGGGCCAGACCGAGCGCAAGCCATTTTTTATCCGGCAGATATAAACAAAGCTAAAACGGCGCTTCAAGAGTTAAAAGTTCAAACTAAAACATCTCAAGCTTGTTATGCAGCAGGAGATAACAAGGTAGGTGTTTATGCTGAGCTTCTCGATAAAGTTTCTAAGGCCGGAGTCAACATCCATGCAACGGACGCTTTTGGAGTAGGAAATAAATTTGCAACTGTCTTTTTTGCTGAAGAAAAAGACTACCCAGCTCTTTGCAAGGCGTTAGGTGTCACTGAATGATTTTTTAGTTTCATAAAAACGATTCAGTGACACCTAGCTCTCGGAATTAACGTAATTTTTATGAAGACATATATTTCTGAAAAGCCTTGAGGGGGAGTGATTCTGTAGGTGGGGGAGGAATGATTTTCTTTTTAAGACTCTCCCACAAGGTTTTTATTTTGGAGATACCAAAATCAGGCCCAATAAAATCATAAGCTTTTAAGGGGTCAACAAGTTTGACAAGAGTGCTTTCTCCAATGATGGATCTTTCATAACTATCTAGAAGTGACTGAGCAATATTAACTTGAGAAAATCCAAAATGATTATATAAGTCTTCAACAACATGGATGACTGAGTTTCTATAAATAAGCCCTACATCATAGAGAGCAAGAGCCGCCTGAAATGAATTAAAAGTTGGAATAATCTTGGAGTTAAATCGAGAAACCGTTTGAATATCAGCCTTTTTAACTAAATGAATAAAAATTTTTTCAACAGAATCTGAATAGTGAAGTCTTGGAATAAGAGAAAAAATATCTTCCTGATCTTCTGGATGAACCTTAAATTTTGTAAAAATTATTTTTAATTCATCTTGTGAGAGTTGCTCAGAGCAGATATCTGAATAAAGTGAATAAATAAGAGGATCATTTTCATAATTGTCACCAAAAAGATATTCTCGAGAATCTTGTGGAAGAAGAGATTTAAGCCTTAAGAGTTCTTTAAGCTTGTACCCAACTTGTTCCCGTATTTTTTTAAACTTCCATTTATAAATATTTTTTAAATTATCCTTAAAGACAATTCCATCATAAGAGATACCATCAAGACTCATTTTTTTTTCAATTACTTTTTTCATTTGTGGGGGACTGGCAGAAATAAAGAAAATCGGGTTTTGTTTGTTCTCTCCACGGCCCTTATAAATTTCTCGCAAGAGTGTTGCTGTGCCAGCAATATTCTTTTTTTCATGAGCCTTTTCAAAAGCAGTTTTAATAAGCCCCCTCCATGTTTCAAAGGTGGTTGCGAGATAGGTTTTATCGATATCCCAGATATAGACAGGGCCCTGGTAGCGATGATCTAAAAGTTTTGATGTGGGTTTAAAAGGTTTGATAGGAAGTTCTTTTTTGGTTTCCTTCATTTCTTGCTCTCTATCAGAGAGAGAATTTCTTGAACCAGGTTTTGTGCGGCTTCTTTCCCCTGTATAAGACAATATCTTTTTTTCGAGAAATCATCAAATAAGGTTTTTTCAAGATCGGGTTTAATGACAATATCAGCCTCTTCTAAGTCAGTCTCGGTTTGAGATTGGCTTGCAATCTTAAAGGTTTGTAGCACAATATCTTTTTGATTTTTTAGATTAAAAGAAACGAGTTCTGATTGAGGAGCAACAGCGATAACGAGATCTGCACCCAGCTCTTTTGCAACCCGGACACCACTACCGGCACTTAAACTGCCTGAGACAAGGGCTTTTCCAGGTTCAAAATAAGGTGGAAAATAACCAGGTATAGAGGAGCTAGCAATAATGGCATCTGAAACAGAGCCTTTATCTAGGATAACAGTTTTTCCATTATGAAGGTTGGTTGTAACTGCAGCAAAATTAATTTTAAGATCTTCTATTTTTTTAGTTTTTAGCTTCTCTTCTGAAAACTTTTTTAAAGGATTGAGAGAAGCATAGGCGCGATCTGTGCCCTTAAAAAATGAAGTAGCATAAAATTTTCTTTCATCAAGTTGTTGTGCGCTCCACTCTAAAGCAAAGCTATTTGTTGCATCGGCATATAAGGCACCGATAAGGCTCCCCATGTGGTTACCTACAATGAGATGAATAGGAATTCTTTCATCCTCTAAAACACGAATAGCGCCAATACCTGCAAAGGCATGAACTCCCATGCCATCTAGGACAAGTGCAATTTTAAGTGAGCCTGAATCAAGGGCTTCATTCTTATCTTTTTCTGTATCGCGAGGTGCTGTGGCACAACCTATAAGGATAAAAAGACAAACGAGTATTTTTTTCATATTTCTATGCAATGAGGCTTGTTAAAAAAGTTTTTATAATTTTTATTATGTGAAACAATAATAACTTGATGCTTTTTAGCATGGTCTTCTAAAATCTCACAACAGTGTTTTTGTCTCTTAAGATCAAAATGAACAAAGGGGTCATCAAGAAGAAAAGGTAAAGTTCTTCCGTGAGAGAGTTTTTTAGCAAAAACAAAACGTATGGCAAAATAAAGCTGATCTTTTGCTCCAAAGCTTAAATGTGAGCTTGAAAAAAGAGATGAATCTTTTTTCACCTCGGTTGAAAAGTCTTCATCAATTTTAACTTCATTATATTTTTTATGGGTTACCTCCGAATAAATATGAGAAACTTCCTCTGAAAGGCGTTGTAGGTGAGAAGAGCGATACTCTTCCATGGCTTGAGCCAAGGTTTTTTTAGCTTCGTATAAGCTATCGGCCTTTTCTTTAAAAATGAGTTCTTGTTCATGAAACTCGCCCATATCTTCTAAGAGTTTTGAAGGCGGAGTTAAGCCTTTTTGATAAAGGGCAAGTGCAGTCTTAAGTTCTTGTAGCTTTTTTCTTTTAATCTCAAACTCTTCACTTATTTTTTTTAAATTCTGCTTTGCTGTGAGTAGATGCGTTTTAAGGGATGAAGTATCTTTAAAAGAAAGAAAATGGGGATGTTTTTCACAGATTTCTTTCTTTTTTTCAGTGATGAATAAAAGTTCTTTTGTAAGCTTAGAGTTTTCTTTATTAACAATATCCTCATGAGGTAAAATCTCGATTTGGCTTTTAATTTTAATGTATTCAACATGATATTTTCTTGTTTCACGCCACTTTATAAATAAAAAAGCTGTTAGGCCTACAGAAAGTGCCAGAGCAGCCGGCCACCAAAATAAGAAGGGTAAGCCTAAAAGAGGTAGAAAATAATAATAGTATGGCAGATGAATTGTTTTTTCAACAAATTCACCCTTCATTTTTAATTCTTGTAATTTTTTTTGGGAGTGAAGGATGCTCTCATGCTTTTCAGATAAAGAAGAATCTTTTTCAAAAAGTTGTAAAAACTCTTGAAGAGATTCTTTTTCATTTTCTAAAGTTTTTTTTGATTTATCTAAATTTTCGAGCTCCTTTTCGCTCGCTGCCATTTCATTTTTTGTTTGATCAATAAATTTATAGGCCTTTTCACTTGTTTTAAGCTGTTCTTCTAAAGCTTTCTTTTTTTCTCTAATTTCTTCCAAGATACGATTATTTCTTTTATGCATGCCTTCAGGGTTAACTCGTGTAATGGCAAAATATTTATTTTCAAGTTCAGAAACAATAACATCGTAATTGTGTTCAGAGAGACCATCTAGAAGGGCTTTTAGTTTTAATCCTTCTTCGGGTTGGATTTTCCGTGAAAGCTCCCCCTGACCAATAAAAACAGTTTTTCTAAATAAAAGAGGGTCTGAAAAACCAAGTAACTCATTGATTTTATTAAAGTAAATGACCCTTTCTGATCTTCTTCCTTGGGGCGCAATTTTGGCCTGAAATTTGGTTTTTCCATCCAGAAAAATAACTTCATCGTTTAAAAAATTTCTCTCAAGAGAAAAGTCGCCAGAATCATCAGAAAACTTGAGACTAGCGCGATATTCATTTTGATTTTCCCAGGGTTGGTAGAGATTTTTTAAATTATTAAATCCAAAAAATATGCCATAAATACAATTAAGAAGGGTAGACTTACCAGCTTCGTTATCTCCTAAAACGAGGTTAATTCCAGGTGCAAAAGGAAATTTTTGATCTAGAAATTGTCCAAAACTTTGAAGATAGAGTTCTTTAAAGTACATTTTGGTTCTTTGAAAAATAAAAAAGTGCTTCCTTAAGGGCGGTTTGATATATTTTTTTCCGCTCAGGATCTTTTATTATTTTGTCCTGCATTTTTCTAATAAAAAGTCCGCGAATGGTATCTTCTTTTTCAAGATGATAAGTAGAAATGTGTGATGTTATTTCTACTTCATCTATAATTTTTAAATAAGCAAAATGTTCTCGAGCTTTTTCTTCTAAATGTTTTAGATCAAGCGTCCAATCGGCATTACCTTTTAATACAATGCGAGCAATGTGATTGGCATCTCCACAAGCAACAATTGTTTTTAAAAGATGCTGCTCCGAAGAAACTGTTGTGAGATCTATTGTTTCAGAAAGCATTTTTTTTGTTTGAATAGATTTTTGCTCAATAGATAATTTTTCATTTTCATAGGTTAGAATGTTCACAAAACGCTCTCCTGTTTCATGAAAGCGTTTTCCCTCAGTTGAGCCACTGTAAGAGAGGTATTGCTCGTCTTCTCTATGAATTCTGTGATTATGATAATGCCCGAGAGCCATGTAATCGAGCTTTAAAGAAAAAAGATCTTCCGGTGTACAGGGTAAATCCTTTGGCATGATTTTCCATTCTGGGCTATCTTTGAGAGAGCAGTGAAGAAGTCCTAAGTGTAAACCTTCTTCTTCTTTTCTCTTAAGCGATGGTAACGGATCTTGATAGTCTAAGGTGTTGTAAGAAACCCCGTAAAGAAACACCGGAGTTGCCTTAATATTAATTTTAATGGGATCTTTTAAGATAGGGTCCTTCAGAAATAAAAACTTTTCCCAATAAGGATCATGATACACGCTGTCTGATGCAATAATATCATCATGTGTGCCTGCAATAAGAGATATCTGAACCCCATTTTCTAAAAGTTTATCTAAACCTTTTTTCGCCTCTGCAAAAACAGACTCAGAAGGGTGGGGTGAGTCAAAAAGGTCACCTGCAATGAGAATAAGATCAATTTTCTCCTTTAAGGCAAGTGAACATACTCTATGGAAAGTTTGAATAAAGTCTTCTTCTCTTTTTTGTGCATACTCTTCGAGAAAATAAAATTTTGAACCTAAATGAATATCGCCTGTATGTAATATTTTAAGCTTTGACATAAATTAAATACTCTTTATTTCCCGCTGTTCCTAAAATAGGCGATTCAATAATACCTTGTACCTTTAATTTAAGATCTTTACAAAGAGTCTTAATTTTTTCAATAACTTTCGTTTGCATGGCAGGATCGCGAATGATACCCCCTCGAGGAACATCATTCTTTCCAGCCTCAAACTGGGGTTTAATAAGGGCTATGATATCACTTTCCTCATGAATAAAATTCGTAACGTGGGGGAGGATTTTATCTAGTCCGATAAATGAAACGTCTATCACAACAAGATCAATATCTTCTGGAATGTGGCTTTTTTGAAAATATCTAAAATTTGTTTTTTCATGTACAACAACGCGGCGATCCTTTCGAATTTTCCAATCAAGTTGATTGGTACCAACATCAATGGCATAAACTTTTTTTGCACCGTAATACAGAAGACAATCTGTAAAACCCCCGGTTGAGGCACCCACATCCATACAGGTTTTTTCGGAGACAATAATTTTAAACTCTTTTATCGCGTGATCGAGTTTCACGCCACCGCGGCTTACCCAGCTATAAGGTGCTGTTTTTATTAGTATTTTTGAATCTTCCGGAACCTCTGTTCCAGATTTTGAAATTTTTTGATCATTAACAAAAACAATACCAGCAAGAATGTAGCTTTGAGCTTTTTCTCGTGAATCGACAAGTTTTTTTTCTACAAGCAATTTATCAAGTCGAAGCCGTTTTTGTTTTGGGTGAGGGGCTTTTTTTGTCATGCATGCTTTCTACTACGAAGCTAGCTATATGTCTAAGAGGGTCAGCCTCGGAGCCAAATAGAGAAAGAGCTTTAATAGCTTGATCTTTAAGTTCAAGGCTTCTTGAGCGGCATTCATCCAAACTTATAATAGCCGGGTATGACACTTGGTTAGATTTTCCCTGATTCATATCAGCAATATCGTCAACAATCTGAAAGGCAAGACCTAAGTTAGAACCATAGGTTTTAAGAGCATTGTACTGTGTTTCAGTAGCTCGAAGTAATTTTGCGGGTACAGTAACAGAAGCTCGAAGTAGCATGCCTGTTTTATGAATATGCAAAAAATCAAGTGTCGGAACATCACATTTTTCTTCTTTTCTTTTTTGTACTTCACAGGCCTGGCCACCCACCATACCTCTTGGACCAGCAGCTCTACTTAATTCATAGACAGCTTCCATTTGGATTTTAGGATCTTTTATTGGATTTGCAGGATCAGAAAGAAATTCAAAAGCTAGAGTTAAAAGTCCATCACCCGCTAAAACAGCTATATCTTCACCGTAAACTTTGTGATTGGATGGCTTTCCTCTTCTAAAATCATCGTCATCAATGCATGGCAGGTCATCATGAATAAGCGAATAGTTGTGAATGGCTTCCAGAGCGCAGGCTACATGGAGAACGCTTTCAACATCTTTTTTGAGCGCCTCTGCGGCGGCAAGTGTGAGAATAGCTCGAATGCGTTTGCCACCAGGAAAGAGGGTATACAGCATAGCTTCATAGATGGGTACAAAAGGGCTTTCCTTGGGAATTTTGAAATATTTTTTAAGCGTATTATCAATGATTAGTTTTTTTTCTTCAAAATATTTATTGAGATTCATTTTCTAAGAGTACCTGTGAAGAAGAGAACAGTAAAGTATTCAAAACTTGTCAAAAATATCGATCTACCGTAGTTTACCTACCGATGCATAAATTGATACGTTTAAAAGTTGTTCTAATACTATTTATATTAAGTGCCTCTTTACCGGTTTTTTCAGGAGAAGAGAGGGTTGATGCAGATATTGTCATCTATGACCAGGAAATCGCAAGAATGAAGGATGAATTTAGTAAAATTCCAAAAGACGATAATGATAAAGAATGGGTGAAGAAAAAACTAGCCCATATGGTGGAGTTAGATCAATATACAAGACAATTTACAGATGCTCCTTTTAGAAACAATTATTCCGAAGAAGAGAAACAATATTTTTGGAGAGTATTTGGTGGTGGGCGCTGGCTTCCACTTGATAGGAAAAATACGGAAGATCTTAAGCAGTTGTTAGAAAAATATACTTGGTTTAAGATTAGCGAGTTTGGTGTGCCGGCTGATCGTAATGCCTGGCTTTTGGTTCAGCATGCTGACCAAGACATTGAATTTCAGAAAAAAATTTTGGTAGTTTTAGAAAACCTGTATCTACAGGGTGAGACATTACCCATGAACTTTGCCTATTTGTTTGATCGAGTTGCAGTTCATGATATCCCCCCAAGATTACAACGGTTTGGAACACAGGGGCAATGTGTTGGCCAAGGACAATGGGAACCAGATCCCATGGAAGATCCAGAAAATATTGATATCAGAAGAGCTACAGTTGATTTAGAACCGATGGCGGAATATAAAAAGCGCTTCAAAGACATCTGTCATTAGAAAGTACATATTTCTAGAAGTTTTATTTGTTCAAGATTGACATGATGTATCAGATTTGAGACAATCATTTTAATGAAGGCCGCGGTCTTTCATCCAAAGGCAAGAGAAGCATTGAGGGCTTTTCCAGAAGAAGTTAGAAAAGATTTTGGCAAGGCCATTTTTGATCTGCAAAAAGGTTATCATCTTACAATGCCTTTATCGCGACTTATGCTTGAAGTTGGTTCTGGAGTAGAGGAGTTAAGGATTCGAGATTCGTCCGGAATTTATAGAATTTTTTATTATAAAAAGTCAAAGAGAGGAATTTTGATTTTTCATGCATTTATGAAAAAGACTCAAAAAACTCCCAGTTATGAGATTAAATTGGGTAGAAAACGCTTGAAGGAGATGTTCTATGAAGAAAAATAAAGCAATAATTGCAAAAAATGCTTATGAATTAGCAGAGGCGCTTGGGTTATCAACGATTGATGCCGTAGAAATTGAGGTTCGAAGCGAATTAAATGATAAGATCATTGATATTGTTAAAAAACAGGGATTTACTCATGCCCAAGTCGCAAAACTAGCGCAGACATCACGAACGCGAGTTACAGCGATCTTAAATCGTAATACTCAAAATGTTTCAACAGATTTATTGTTAAGAATCCTTGCAAGTCTAGGTTATCGAGCAAAAATTAATTTCTCTAAAGCAGCATGAAGACCTTTCAGGACATGTAAGGCCTCAGTTATAGGGGAAGACGAGGCCGCAGGGAGGAGGGCGACGCAGGCGTGCTGCGGTGGTACGTTGAGGAGCCTGACGACCGAGAACGAAGTATTCCTCATAACTGAGGCCTTACCAGGACATCAAAGAATTTGGGTTGCATGGACAGTGCTATATTGGTGGAGTAATCTGTGAGGACAAATGAAATTAGCGCTGATTTTGTCCATTATAGCGGGGTTTGCAAATGTTTTAGGTGGGTTTTTATCAACGGCCAAAAAAGTAAATCAAAATGCCTTAAATAATTTTATAGCTGTTTCTACTGGCTTTATCCTAGCAGTTACTATTTTAGATCTTTATCCAGAGGTTATTAAAGAATTATCGAATGGACCACTTTTTATTTTGCTGGGGTTTATCGCCATATTTGTTTTAGATAATTTTTTTGCTGTGCATGCCCATGAAAATCATGAAGATCATGGACACAGTATGATGGGTCTTGAGAGAGAGGGTGAAGAATTGCAAAAACATTCTGTCTGGGCAGCATGGATTGGTTTTATGATCCATACCTTTTTTGATGGAGCTGCCATTGCAGCACGGCTTTTAGTTTCACCTGTAGCTGGAACCCTTGTGTTCATTGCAGTTTTGTCACATAAAATCCCAGAGGGCTTTTCTATGGCTTCCATATTTCAGGCAGCACAATTTAGTCGTTTTAAGTCTTTTTTGGCGGCTACCTTGCTTGGAATTTCAACAATTTTAGGAGCATTTATTGTTTTTGTGTCAGGGCACAGTGAATTTAGTCTTGTGTTTTTAGCTCTCGCTACAGGTTCCTTTACGTACATTACAGCCTCTGAACTTATTCCCTATGTTTCTGGCACTAAGAGTCGTTATGGCATGCTTTTATTTCTAAGTGGCATCGTTCTTTTCTACCTAAGCTCTAAAATTCTTTCTCAGGTTTTATGAGCTAGCACAGGCAGGTCTGCCTGCAGAAAATATCAATATAGCCTGTTTTTTACTTGATACTTGCCTGCTAATGTGCTAATTATTTGTGCAATTTATGGAACAAAAACCCAATATACACGAATATACAAGCTATAGAGCTTATCTTCAGTCCCATTATGAGGATAGCAAGAAGAAAAATCCATCTTGGAGTTATGAAGCGTGGGCTAGAAAACTAGGGTTGAAAAATAACACGTCTATTTTAAAGATCATACATGGCCAGAGAGAAGCAGGCCCCGCAATAGCTCAAAAATTCTCAGAGTATTTCAAGTTTGATGTAGATGAAAGAGTCTACTTTGAAGATTTAATTAGACTTTCAAAATCCAAAAAGGACCCAAGATTAGCTGTTGCTCTCATGTACAAAATGATGAAGCAATATCCACAAAGTAAGGTTCGATTTTTAAATGATAAGGAGTTTTCAGCTATTTCTCATTGGTGGTTTTATGTCATTCGTCAAATGACAAGGCTTAAAGGGTTTAAAAATGACCCGCAGTGGATTTCAAGAAAACTTCATTTTCATGTTGCTCCCAAAGAAATTAAAAAAGCAATTGAAATTTTGCAAGAGCTTAAACTTCTTACAATTGAAAATGGTTCGCTTAAAATAACAAAAGAACGCCTTAATACTTCGGATGATATTGCTTCTGAAGCCGTAAAACGATTTCACGAGGAAATGATAGAAAATGCAAAACAAGCTGTTCGTTCAGTACCGGTTTTAGAAAGGCAGATTTCAGGAGTGACTTTAGCTGTTTCAGAAGAAGATGTGCCGAAGGCTAAACAAATCATTAAAGAATTTGAAGAAAAGTTTTCAAAACTTATAAACTCGAAAAACGCCAATACAGTTTATCAATTAAATACACAATTTTTCCCTCTCTTAAAAAAAGGAGTTAAAGAAAATGAAAACAATTAAATTGGTTGTACTATTATCGCTTGTTTCAAGCACGGTGTTTGCAGACCCAGATCGCGTTGGAAATGGAGGAGACGGAGTTATTGTTGGAAACCATATTTATGTATTAGATTTGGTGGAAGCTGGGGTTGAAGAAAATCCATTTTTTAATGAAGAAATTCAAATCGATACAGAGATTCAAAGTCGACTGGAAATTATATTTTCAAAAATTCCCAATATGCCAGTTAACCTTTTAGCGAGAAAATTTTCTGAAATAAAGGCACTGGATCGGATTTTGGGACTTGCACTTTTAAAAACAGCTAAAATGTATCATTGGAGACTGATCAATGAAAAGTTTACAGATAATCAAGATGAGAACAGAATTTTAGATTATGATCCACAAGACATAGTTCATCTAGCAAAACGCAATAGCAGAACTGCTCGTTTGCAGAAGGAATTTTGGAATGATTCTCGATTGAATGATTCTCATCGAGTTGCTCTCGTCACCCATGAAATCGTGTCTGCATTAGTACAGGACATTCTGAGAACTCAAGAGATCACAGGATATTTATTTACCGAAGATCTAGCTTCCAATGGCAGGGAAGGATTAATGGCGATGATTAGGGGTTCATTGCCACTTTTCGAGAGTCCCGTTGAATCGGTCCGAGAACAAAACTATGCCATTGAAGCCAATCCCAGATTAGTTTTTGTGCCCCACCAGGGAAGTGGGTGGCTGGACCCAATTGGCTATGACTCTTTAGGTTGGGATATTGAGCGAGGGGAGTCTTTCTCGAAGGCAGAGCAGGAATCATCGCGCAGAGCTCGAGCGCATAAGTTATGCCAAAAAGAAGCCTTGGTCGCCAAAGAATTCCCACGTACAGCTCGTCTTCAAAGCTATATGTTTGTATTCCAAAGACTGAGATGGACTCTAGAATTTTCATCCAGTGATGAGGGTAATTCGTATGTAGATTTTGTATATGAACCAACCTATGATCGGCTTTACTCTTCTAAGAGTGACGATGATTACCCATCCAATGTGCAAAAAAATACTGATAAAATCTTAGAACTCTATCGTGAACATCGGCACTTATTCGATGAGTTTCAGTGAGAGGTTAGTTTAAATAAGTACTGACTCCTAAGTAGAGAGTTCGAAGGGCTAAGAGGGTGAGTAGGGTTTTAAGGCCTATTGTAAAGAACTTATCTGAGATTTTTGTAAGAATCATTTTGCTCACAGATGTTCCGATAATAGCCGCAAAACAAAGCACACTTAGGAAAGGGGTATGCTCTACAATTTGAAAACCTAAAAAAATATAAGAAATAATTTTTAAACTGTGAGTAAATATCTGGCCTGTAGACTCTGTAGCAACGAGTTCTTCTTTGCTTAAATTTTCCCTCGAGTAAAAGGCCATAATGAGGGGGCCCGTAGCCCCTATAAACATGGAAAGAAAAGAAGAGCACAGCCCAAGAATAAAAAATTTACCACGAATTTTTGGAGCCTTCTTAATTTTTGGCATCCAGGTTAGAAGAATAATGGCACTTCCTAATATAATTTGAAAAGCCCCTTCTGGAATTTTTGTTACAAAAAAGCTTGCTAGTCCTACACCGATTGGGCATCCCAAGGCAAAGTGAAGAGTTATCTTCCACTTAATATTCTTAAAACTCATAGCCGAGCGACTAATATTACTTACAAGAAGAACAACGGCATGGAGGGGAATAAGAAGGGTGGGCGAAAAATACTGGGCCATGACACTGATAAGTAAAATGCCACCGCCTATCCCAAAGACACCCGAGATAATCGAGCCAAGGAGGGCCACAATGGTTATGATTCCAAAAGCAAAGGATGTCATTTTACTTTTACGTGAATGAGTTTAATAGTTTTCTCAGTAGCAGATCTGATAGTAAAGATAAAATTTTTATATTGCAATTTTTGACCGATAGTAGGGATATCATTGAATTGGGTGAGTAAGAAGCCAGTAAGTGTCATATAATCGTTTTTAGGCAAGTTCCATTGAAATTTTTCATTGAGTTGATCTATTTCCATTCTGCCTGAGATGAGAAAACTTCCCGGGAGAAGCAGTTTATAAAGAGGCATATCCTCTTTACCAAGTTCAGATATTTCTCCAACAAGCTCCTCTAAAATATCTTCCAAAGAAATAATACCAGAAATTTGTTTAAGCTCATCAAGTACAACGCAGAGTGATATGCCTTCTTTTTGCATTTTATACAAAAGCTGGGTGAGTGACATGGTTTCAGGTACAAATACTGATTTTTTAATATAAGGTTCAATGGATTCATTTTTATCTGTAGCTTTCAAAAGATCGTGAGTGTGTACAATGCCAATAATATTATCGCGTTCTCCTCTGTAAACAGGAAGGCGTGAAAAACCACTTTTTTTAATGGTTTTAATGGCGCCAAGAAGTTTAGATTTTTCAGATACGGCGACAACGTCGACCAAGGGTATCAAGGCATCTTTTACTTGTGCCTTTTCAAAATATGAAATGGTACTAGATATCTCTTTCATCTTTAATTTCACCTACAAGTTCTTCCACAAGATCCTCAAAAGTAATAATGCCTAAAGTTTCGTTGTTGTGATTAACGATTTGTGCCATGTGTTGGCGTTCTTCTTTTAGTTTTTCTAACGCCTGATGGCACAGCATGTCTTCACGGAAGGAGACAAGTGGAAGCATGAGTTCTGATAGTGCTCTGTTTGGTTCTTCCTTTAACCAAAATGCTGTGAGGACATCACGAGCATAAAGTACCCCGTTAAAATAATTATTTTTTTCTCTAAAAAGAGGTATTCTCGAATATCCTGTAGCCCGAACATCTTCCATGGCTTGAGAAATCTCCTTTTCAGAGCTTAAGGAAAAAACATTTTCAAGTGGCATCATAATATTTTTAACAGGAGTTTTTTTAAAGGTATCAAACCGCTGCATCATTTCAGTTTTGTACACACTTGTTTCTTTCTGCAGTTCTTGTTTTCTCGAAAAGAAGGAGAAAAGATAGGATAAAAAGCCGCCTAAAAAGCTTTTTTCAGGCGGCATGTTCTTTTATGATATGTTTTTTTACGTGCAAGAGTTTAATTTTGCTTGGGACATCTTTGACAAGGGCTGTTTCAAGAACGTCATCAACTGTTTTTGCAAAAACAAACTTCATTTTTCTTCTAATATTTTCTGGAATCTCAAACAAATCCTTCTTGTTTTTATAAGGTAGTATAAGAGTTTTAATTTTTTGTCGAGCGGCGGCCAAAGCCTTTTCCTTAACTCCACCAATGGGAAGTACTTTACCCGTGAGTGTAATTTCACCCGTCATGGCCACATCTTTTCTAACGGGCTTGCCTGTTAAGAGGGAAACGATACTCGTAAACATGGTCACTCCTGCAGAGGGGCCATCTTTTGGGATAGCTCCAGCAGGTACGTGAACGTGAATTTCATTTTTATCAAAGAATTTTTCATCGATATGAAGTTTTTGGGTGTGGGCACGTGTGTAGCTCATAGCTGCTTGAGCAGATTCTTTCATGACATCACCAAGTTGTCCTGTGAGTGTGAGCACTCCCTTGCCTCTCATTTTAGAGGCCTCAACATAGAGAATTTCTCCACCCACTTCTGTCCAGGCAAGCCCTGTAGCAATACCCACTTCATCTCTTTGTTGTTCATCTTCTCTTAAGAACTTGGCAGGCCCAAGATACTTGTGAAGTTCTTGTGAGCTAATAACTTGTTTGTTTTTCTCACCTTCAGCAAGTTTTCGGGCAATTTTTCTGCAAATAGAAGCAACTTCTCGTTCCAAATTTCTTAAACCCGCTTCGCGCGTATATTGGCTTATGATTTTACGAACGCAGTTGTCTGTAAATTCAATTTGCTCTTTTTTAATACCATTTTCTTCCATTTGCTTGGTCACTAAATAACGTTTTGTGATTTCTAGTTTTTCTTCTTCTGTGTAGCCTGCTAGGCGGATAACTTCCATACGGTCACGCAGAGCAGGTGGAATGGTATCCATCATATTAGCTGTGGCTATAAACATGACGTTTGAAAGATCGTAAGCGAGATTTAAGTAATGATCGACAAAAGCATGGTTTTGTTCTGGGTCTAAAACTTCTAGAAGGGCAGAAGAGGGATCGCCTCTAAAATCAGAACCCAATTTATCCACTTCATCAAGCATGAAGACTGGGTTATTTGTTCCAGCTTGTTTTAAGCCTTGAATAATACGGCCTGGTAGCGCCCCTACATAAGTTCTTCTATGGCCCCGAATTTCAGCCTCGTCCTTCATGCCGCCTAAAGACATTCTTACAAATTTTCTTCCCATGGCCCGCGCTATGGATTTTCCAAGCGATGTTTTACCCACACCTGGAGGGCCGACAAAGCAAAGGATAGGACCCTTTGATTTTTTCTTGAGCTTTCTCACAGCTAAAAATTCTAAAATTCTTTCTTTTATTTTGGTAAGATCAAAATGATCCTCATCTAAAATTTCTTTTGCTTGTTTAATATCAAGATTATCTTTTGTGGTTTGGCTCCACGGGACATCTAAAAGCCAATCCAAATAACCCCTTACCATGGAAGCTTCAGTAGCTTCGGGGTGCATTTTTTCAAGACGGTTCAATTGTTTTAGAGATTCTTTCTTGGCATCTTCTGGCATGTTGGCCGCTTCAATCTTATTTCTTAATTCTTCCATTTCATCAATATCTTCCCCCGCGTCACCCAGTTCATGACGAATGGCACGCATTTGTTCTCTTAAGAAATATTCCTTTTGATTGCGCGTCATTTCATCTCGAGCTTGAGATTTAATGCGAGATTGCATAGCCAAAACTTCTAATTCTTTTGTGAGAAGAACATTTATTTTTTTGAGTTTTTCATCAACATTTTCTGCTTCTAGAATACCTTGTGCTTCTTCAACTTTAAGATTGAGGTTAGAGGCAATGAGATCAGCAATGCGATCTGGCTCATCAACATCTTCTAAAACCATGAGCATGTCAGGAGAAAGGGCTCGTCCCATAGAAATAATTTGTTCTAAACTTTCTTTGATATTGCGAACAAGTGCTTCTGTTTCAGGTGTGGATTTAGCGGTTGAAGGTTCTATTTTTTGGATTTTAACCTTTAAGAAGGGTGATGTTTCTACATAATTAAGAACTTTTGCTTTTTGTAAACCTTGAATGAGTATTTTAATTTTTCCATCTGGGTGTTTTCTCATTCGCATGACGATAGCAATGGTACCTGTTTTATAGATACGTGAAGGGCCCGGGTTTTCATCTGCTAAGTCTTTTTGGGAAGCCAGAAAAACTAGTTTATTTCCTTCCATGGCTGCTTCAACAGCTTTAATGGAGCCCTCTCTTCCAACAAACAGTGGAAGTATTGTTTGTGGAAAAACAACAACGTCTCGTACTGGAATAAGAGGAAGTTCTTCTGGGATATTTATGACCTGGTCATCGTATATGTCTATCATGTATGCCCCTTTGTACTCTTCTCGTGCAATCACTTATCTTTTCGGCTTTTGTGGCGATAGACTTTAGTAAATACTTGAATTTTTAAGGGGCAAAGAAAAAGGCCAAAAGATAGTCTTTTGGCCTGATTTTAATAGAGTAAGTGTACTAGGCGAAAGCTCTTTCTTTTTGCTCCTGCTCTTCTTTGCAGCTAATACACAGTGTTGTTACTGGGCGAGCTTCAAGGCGTTTTGTTTCAATTTCATCGCCACAGCTTTCACACTTTCCAAACTGGTTATTTTCAATTCGAGAAAGTGCATCTTCAATTTTTTGCAAGAGCACACGTTCACGATCTCTCAAACGAAACGTGATGGATTGAGAGAGCTCTGTTGAAGCTAAATCAACTTCATCTGGGAGGTCTTCTGATGGGAGCTTTAAGTCTTGATCGACGGTCTTCTGGACGCTATCTAGAAGACGCTTCTTTTGCTCTTCCAAGATGCCCTTGAATCTGCTGACATCTGCTCTTTTCATAAGTACCTCCTTGTTTTATGTTACCTCTTCAGGGAAGGGGTAACCTGAATTTCCCTTATACAAAACGAAGTATAAGTAAATCTAGCCTAGTCAAGAAATCTTATCTTTGCAAGAATAATTTGAAAAAAATACAGGAAAACTAGCCCCCCTCAGCCTAATATTTTCTCATTTTTAAGAATCCATGTCCAGCATTGCCCTTTTCCACCCTATCGCCATATCGTAGTTATCGTGGGTTGAGGAGAAGGGGAGAGCTTTTTCGGCGAATCTATGTTTGAGCAAGAAAAAGTACTCCCCTTCTCCATAAATCCTCATGCGGAGATTTTTTAACATTTGATATTATTGAACTTTTTTGCTATAAGCTGAGGCACTGTTTTTAAGAGTGAGGGTGGTTTTCTTAAGGGTGGTTCATGAAAAATCTTACTTTGGCTTCTTTTTTTGTTTTTCTGGCTTTGACCTCTATTTCATGTGGGGGTGGGGGTGGAAGCGGATCAACAGGTACCGCAGCTACCTTTAATAATCAGAGTTTAGATTCTTTCACTGGTTTGCCTTCCGAGGTTGTTGAACAGTTCGAGGAAAAGGTTCGGGGAAAAGGATTCGAGGAAATCTATCGTTATGCAGAGTCTCGGGGTATCGATATTATTGTAACTCAAGTAGAAGAATCGCAATATGATGGAGTAAGTTACTTTAATATACCGGACCAATTCATTAAGAAAAATGAAGAGTTGAATACATACTTTAAAAATTATTTAGAAACTCAAGATGCTGCTGCCTATTTTGATTCCACACCTGATGAAGGCTTTACAACGAAGCCGGCCATTTATATTAAGAAAAATCCGACAGCAGATACCGTTTATCACGAAATGATTCACGCTTTAGAGTTTTTAAATTCAAGTTCACATTTTAAATCAGAATATTTTTCAAAATTTGTTGATCATGAAAAATTGCGTGAAACCCTAATTCCTCTTTTAGAGAAGATTTATGTTTTAGAAGGGCAACATTATTCATCATCTCGTAAAAAGTATTCACTTACTCTTCTAGAGTTTGCTATGACGAGTCTTTTTGAGAGATACCTAAGCGATAGACAACACATCTTTTTAACAAAATATCTCTTTGATACGACGCAAAATCATTATGAGCGGTTTTGGAATCTTTCTTTTATCCAAAACTATTTAAGAGAGTTAAAAACTCCTGAACATCTTATTAATAACGGATTTTTAAGAGGTAAAAAAATATACGATCTGATTGAGTCAACGATACGAGATTTTGAAAATTGCACCTCTATTGAAGAAAGAACACAGTACAAGTTTGATCACATTAAAAAAGGTATCAAGGCTGATATAGCAGCAATTCAAGCGGAATCAAAAAATCTTATTTCAGCTTTTGAAGCGTGGTCGATTCCACAAAGTTTTGAGTTGATTAGATATCGTTGATTTGGAAAAAATGAAAAGATACGCTTTAGCATTCTTACTTGTTTTGGCCGCATTCGTTGCTATTTCATGTGGTAGCAAAGACAACCCCGCAAACCTACTTCAAACCAGCAACTCTCAAAGTACTACCCAAAACCAAATTGTTATAGGTGTAGATAGTGGACCTGATTCACTCAATCCTCTTTTCTCTTGGAGTTCTGTTGCAACTGAAATGCAAGGTTTACTTTTCGAGCCCATGGTTGAGTATGATGACCAAGGTGTTCTTCAACCTCGTCTTGTTGAATCTATTCCTACCATTGAAAACGGAGGACTTGTAAGACTGCCCGATAACAAAATCCAAACAACATGGGTATTGAATGAAGGACTTAAGTGGAGTGATGGACATCCTCTCACAACAGAGGATTTTATTTTTGCTTATGAAGTTAGTATGGCTGAACAATTTGATATCGATCGTGATTATGAAAGTCGAATTGAAAAAATGGAGGCAAAAGATTTACGAACACTTATTGTGACATGGAAAGAAACTTATCCTTATTCTTTCTTGGGACATGCTTTTCTGCCCAAACATATTTTAGAAGAATCTTATAGAGAAAATCCGCAAAGTTTAGTCGGAAATGCTTACAATCTAAATCCCATTGGAAATGGCCCCTACAAGTTGGAAAAATGGGAAAGAGGAAAATATACACAGCAAATAAGCTTTATCAGAAATGAAAACTTCAATGGAAAAAGACCATCCATCGATCGGATTATTTACAAAATCATGCCTGATTCTGAGAGTTTAAAAACAGTTATTGCTTCAAGTAACATCGATGCTGTTTCTCCAACTGTTTTTGATATAGGAGATATAGATTTTATCTTTGGTTTTGAAAAACAATACAATGGGTTCTTTAGGGCTGTTTTCAGAGACAGGCTTAGTTGGGGACTTATTGGGATCAACCTAGATGAACCCAGGTTACAGGATAGGCGAGTCCGGCAGGCTCTACTTTATGGATTGGATAGAGAAAGGATCACAGAAAGATTATTTCATAAGAAGGCTCATTTGGCCCATTCTTATTTATTACCACAAGATATGAGTTATAAAACTGATATCAAACATTATCCTTATGATATCGAAAGAGCTAAGCAACTACTTGAGGAAGCTGGCTGGCATGAAGGTGCAAATGGAATACGAGTTAATGAAAAGGAAGAGCGTTTAAGTTTTTCTATTATTACAAATAGCGATAATCGTATACGAAGAAAGATGGAAGAGTTTATCCAAGAAGATTGGAAAAAAATAGGTATTGAATTGGCACTTGAACATGTATCTTGGAATACTTTTTCCAAGGAAACATTGTCCCAAAGGACATTTCCTCATTTTGCACTTTTTGGGTGGTCCAGATCGCGATCACATAGTGGAGAGACTATTGTAACGAGTCAGAAAATTCCTACAGCTGAAAATAACTGGCAAGGTGGAAATTTAAGTGGATGGAAAAATTCTGAAATTGATACTCTCTATAATAAATTTTCTACAACTTTTGAGGAAGGGGAAAGAAAAGAACTTCTTGATAAAGCACAGATGCTCTGGGCTGAGGAGTTGCCATTTTTACCATTATTTTTGGGAGTGGACCTTTCTATCGTAAGAAAAGGAATTCAAAATTGGAAACTTATCGGCGAGTCAATACTGCCCATAACCTGGAATGCTGAGGAGTGGGAGATTATAGAAGATACTTCTTCTCTTCGTGAGAGTACTGCTTCTTCTTTCACAAATTTGCCCACAGAAGTCATTGAAGACTTTCAATCGCATGTTTATGGCAAAAGTTTTGAAGAGATTGTGTCTTACGCAGAGTCTAAGGGGATTCAGTTTGTCGTAACTCAATTTGAAGATGAGTACGTGGATGATACACAGTATTTTGATATTTCTGAACACTATGTCGATAAAACGGGCGTTGCTACAGATCAGTTTAAGAAGGGTGTGGATATAGATTATGTTGCCTTTTTTCAATCCAGTCCACTTGAAGGTATAACGACAGGCCCGGCCATTTTTTTAAAGAGAAAACCTGAAGTTGAAACGGTCTATCACGAAATGATTCATGCTTTAGAGTTTATTCATCATAGTAACCATTTTGAATCTGCCTTCTTTTCAAAATATGTGGATAATGAGGATATAGTAGCTTCATTGGATTCATTGTGGGAAAAGCAAGATCAGTTGTTGCAACAATGGGATGCTGAAACGGAAGAAAATCAAAAAAATAATTATCACAAACTGTATTTACTTGCTAAGTTAGAATACTACGTGACAAAACTTTTTGTAGAATATCTCTCGGATAGACAACATATTCTCTTGGCTAAATACCTTTATGATCAAATGAAAAATGATTTTGAACGTAGAGGTAACTTATATATCATCTCAAAAAATTTAAATAAATTGAAAAGCCAAGAACATATGATTAATAATGGAATCGTATACGGGACCAGAGGAATATTGGAGATTATTTTTGCTGATGTAAATTCTTATGGGTTCTATGCTACTCCAGAGGAGCATGAGCAATTGAAACAGAAAGTTTTTCAAGATGTTGATACGATAAGAGCTGAATCTAAAAATTTCATAGAATATTTTGAACAGTGGCTTGCAAGGGAATTGCGCTAGTTATAATTTTAATTTATTTGCTGGAATTTGCCTTTTTTAACTTGAACAATGAAAGGCGTTTTAACGGCATTTCCTTTTTCATCAAAAGAAATATTACCTGTTACTCCATGAAAGTCTTCCAAGTGTGTGAGAGCGTTTTTTAAATCCTCTCGGGTATTCACATCTGAAGATTTAAGTTTTGAGATCAGAATATTTGCTGCATCATAGGCTTGAGCAGAAATAACACTTGGTTCTTCGGCATACGTATTTTTATAATTTGAACGAAATTCTTGAACAAAAGCAGAAGGGCTTTCCTCAAAAAAACTGTCTGTGATAATAGCCCCCTCAAGCTCTTTTCCAACACGTTCTAGTAGTTCAGGAGATTTCCAGGAGTTAAGTCCAAGAAGTGTCATGTCTTTTATACCAACGTAAGAAAAGTGAGGAGCAATCTGAGCTATTGTTTTTGAAAAATCGGGAATAAAGAGAGCATCAAAATCAATAATGGGTGTTAACTTTACTTCTTTAGAACGAGGGGCCCGTCCCAGTTTTGTTTGTAAAGATCGTCTTTCAACCTCGCTCTCTGCTCGGTCGTACTGATAAAATGTTCCAACCAGTTGCTGGAGTTCAAGCCTAAAATCAGTTTGCCCAGGCGCATAACCGGACATGCCTTTAACAACGCCGCCGTGTTCATAAACGCTATCCCAAAAGTTTTGAGCCATGCTCGTGCCAAAATCATTTTCCGGGTAGAGAATAGCAAATTTTTTAAAACCAAGGTTTTTAATGGCATACTCCGCAAGGGTCTTACTTTGCGATTGATAAGTTTCAGCATTTCTAAAAACGTATTCTCCCATTTCTGTTAAATCAGAACGTAGCGATAGCGTTACTGTGGGAACTCCTAGACTCTCAGCCTGTCTTGCAATAACGCGTGAGGTGTCTGGTAGAACATCTCCAATGAGGCCAATCACTTGATCTTCCAGAACAAGTTTTTCAACTTGGGAACTTAAGTCTTGAGAGTTTTCATAGGTATCAACAATTTTAAATTCAATGTCAGAGGTTTCTTTAAATTCTTTTCCAAAAATGCCGGCTGCCAGTTGAATGCCAAGAAGGGCATCATGAGCCATTTTTTTATATGAGGGATGACTTAAAGGAAGAAGTACACCAATCTTATTTTTGTTAGCTTCACCAGCCACATTTATTTTTTTAACCAAAGACAGTTTTGCATCTGCATGGGGGTGCCCATCTGGAATTTTTTCTAAGTAAGAAAGTGCTGCCTCCGAGTCATGGTTAGTCTGGGCTATCTCTGCTAAGCGAAAGAAAATATAGCCATTAATGTCTTCTCCCGTAGAGTTGGATGAGAAATTTATTAACTCTTCCTCTGTTAGTTTTTTTTCTATGTTTTGAATGATTTGCTGCTTGATAGGAGATTTATGAGCTTCATCTTGAAGTGTTGTGTAAAATTCAAGATAGGTTGACGTTGCCTCGGAAAACTTTTCGTTATTTTGTAGTACCGTTGCATAGAGATATAAGAATTTATGTTTTGTTTCTTCGAAAAGTTTTTCGGCATCAATTTCTGAAAGAACACCTTGAGCATCTTCAAACTTTTTATCTTCAAAATAAAGTTGTGCTTTTTTAAAGTATATCTCACCCATAAGTTCACTCTCAGGAAATGTAGTTATGAAACGATCAAGAAGTGTATAAAACTCTTCTCTGTTTAATTCTTTATTGCTGAGTGTCGTGATGATGACGTCATAGTCTTCTCGTGCAGCTTCTTCGTAGGGCAATTCTTTTCCATCACGAATAACAGTTTTTGAAGCGCAACCTAAAAGAAGAAGCATGAAAGTAAATATGCAGAAGAGATTTTTAACTTTATCCATAAAGCTTCCTGAAAGAGGTCCTGTTGATTCACCACCGCATGTCGCAAATTGTTGTAAGATTTTTTTCTGCTCACTGTTTAAAGAGGTAGGCACCTCAACAACAACGCGTATAAACTGATCTCCCTTACCATAAGATCCTAGGCGCTCTAAACCCTTTTCACGGAGGCGAAAAACTTTTCCAGACTGTGTGCCGGAAGGTATTTTCATTTTAATTTTTCCATGCAAGGTTGGTACTTCCATGTCGCAACCCAGTGCTGCTTGCGAGAATGTAATGGGTATTTCGCAGTGAATATCAGCCCCCTCTCTTTCAAAAAGGGTGTGGCCTTGTACATTAATGACAACATACAGGTCTCCCGCAGTGCCACCTCGAGAACCGGGTTCACCTTCGCCTTTTAATTTTAATCTTTGCCCTGTATCAACGCCAGGCGGAATTTTAATTGAGAGTTTTTTTACTTTTTTCTGTGTGCCGCGTCCATCACAGATCGTGCAATGATATTTAACAAATGTACCTTCTCCATGGCACCGACTACACGTGCGAGCAATAGTGAAAAAGCCTTGTTGAAAATGACTTTCTCCCGTTCCGTTACAATTGGGGCACACCTCGGGGCCCGTTCCAGGTTTTGCTCCACTTCCTTCGCAGGCATCGCATTTTACGTCTTTAGGAATTTCAATGGCCATCTCGCGGCCAAAAGCTGCATCTTCAAAGGAGATATCTAGGTTGTAACGAAGATCAGCTCCTCGCCCGGCACCTCGACGTCGTGTACCACGAGTTCCGCCAAAAAAATCTCCAAAAACATCACCAAAAAGGTCGCCAAAGATATTTTCAAAACCCTGACCTCCGCCGCCAAAGCCACCAAAACCTCCTGCACCACCAGGACCTGTAGCAGCATGGCCAAACTGGTCATAGGAATGCCTTTTTTGTGAGTCACTTAAGACTTCATAGGCTTCAGAAATTTCTTTAAAATGTTCTTCGGCGTCTTTGTTCCCAGGATTTTTATCAGGATGATATTTAAGCGCAAGTTTACGATATGCCTTTTTTATGTCTTGCGCTGAGGCACCTTTCTCACAACCAAGAATTTCATAATAATCTCTTTTTTGAGACATGTAAGCTACTTCATTTCTTTATATTCTGCATCGACAACGTCGTCATCTTTTTTGTTCTTGTCGTCTTTCTTTTTGTCGTTGTTTCCACTTTCAGTTGGGCCTTGTTGTGATTGTTGTTGCTGAGCTTTGGAAGCTTCTTTGTAAATTTGTTCAGCAATTTTATTCGCGGCAGTTGTTAATTCTTCGGTAGCCGCATTGATAGTATCAACGTTATTTGATTCTAAAGCTTTTTTTGTCTTTTCAATGGCGCTTTGAACTTCTTTTTTCGTTGCTTCATCTACTTTCGCACCGTGCTCCTTCAGTGTTTTTTCTGAAGAATAAACGAGGCTATCAGCACTGTTTCTGGCTGTTGCAAGATCACGTTTTTTCTTATCATCTTCAGCATGAGACTCTGCTTCTTTTACCATTTTTTCGATTTCTTCTTCTTTCAAACCGCCGGAGGCTTTAATTTGAATAGACTGATGTTTGCCGGTTCCCAAATCTTTAGCATGGACATGGAGAATACCATTGGCATCAATATCAAAAGTAACTTCAATTTGTGGCATGCCGCGAGGTGCTGGAGGTATGCCGATAAGTTCAAAACGTCCTAAACTTTTATTATCAGCTGCCATTTCTCTCTCTCCCTGTAAGACGTGTATGGATACGGCAGGTTGACTATCAGCTGCAGTTGAAAATACTTGAGATTTTTTAGTTGGAATGGTTGTGTTTTTCTCGATAAGTTTTGTAAACACACCACCTAAAGTTTCAATACCCAAGGAAAGAGGTGTGACGTCTAAGAGAAGAACATCTTTCACATCACCCATGAGTACACCACCTTGAATAGCGGCTCCCACGGCGACGACTTCGTCAGGGTTCACTCCCTTATGGGGTTCTCTTCCAAAAATTTCTTTTACTTTTTGTTGCACTTTAGGCATACGTGTCATACCGCCAACAAGGATAACTTCATTAAGTTCTGTTTTAGCAAGGCCAGAATCTTTAACAGCTATTTCACAAGGTCTGACCAGTCTTTCAATGAGATCGGCAACGAGTGATTCTAATTTTGCTCGAGTTAATTTTACTGTGAGGTGTTTTGGCCCCGTTTGATCAGCTGTAATAAATGGAAGGCTAATTTCAGTTTCCGTGGCTGAGGAGAGTTCCATTTTTGCTTTTTCTGAAGCTTCTTTCAAGCGTTGTACTGCCATTTTATCTTTTGTAAGATCAATACCTTGTTCTTTCTTAAATTCAGAAACCAAGTAATCAATAATCTTTTGGTCAAAATCTTCACCACCTAAAAAGGTATCACCATTGGTTGCCTTAACTTCAAAAACCCCTTCTCCTAGTTCGAGAATAGAAATATCAAACGTACCTCCACCTAGGTCAAAAACAGCAATTTTTCTGTCGCCTTTTTTGTCCAGCCCATAAGCAAGGGCTGCCGCTGTAGGTTCATTAATAATTCTTTTGACTTCAAGGCCTGCAATTTTTCCGGCATCTTTTGTGGCGCGACGTTGTGATTCATTAAAATAAGCAGGCACTGTGATGACAGCGTCTGTAACGGGTTCGCCCAGGTAGTCTTCTGCCGTTTGTTTCATTTTTTGCAAAATGAAAGCTGAAATTTGTGATGGGCTGTATTTTGTTCCGTCTACTTCTGTCCAGGCATCACCATTGTCTGCCTTAACTATCTTGTAAGGACACATTTGAATGTCTTTTTTAACTTCTGGTGTATCAAACCTTCTTCCAATAAGTCGCTTTACTGCATAAACAGTTCTTAAAGGATTGGTGATAGACTGACGTTTTGCTATTTGCCCAACAAGTCTATTCCCGCCATCTTGAAAACCTACGATAGAAGGAGTGGTTCTGGCTCCTTCTGAGTTAGCAATAACTTTTGGTTCTCCACCCTCAATAATAGCAACACATGAATTTGTTGTTCCTAAATCAATTCCTATAATTTTTCCCATGATTAATGTCCTCCAAGGGGTTATTGCCCCTGTTTATTTACGACCTCTTGTGAAACCACAACGCGTGCGGGTCTTAAAAGTCTGTCCTTGTACACGTAGCCCTTCTGATATTGTTTCACCACGTGGTTGGGCTTCACTTTATCTGTTGTTTCTTGCGACACCGCCTCATGCATGTGTGGGTCAAAAGGTTTTCCAACCGATTCAATTTCACACACCCCATAGCGGTGAAGAAGATTATTTAATTCTTTTAATGTCATTTTAACTCCAAGTACGATACTTGCAGTATTTTCTGTTTCATGTTCACAAGCTTTTTCAAGGTGATCAACAATCGAAAGCAATGATTTTAAAATGCTTTCGTTACTATATTTTTGAAAATCGTGTTTTTCCTTTAAATTTCTTTTCTTAAAATTTTCAAACTCTGCATGAAGATAAAGAAGTTTGTTATTTAGTTCTTCTATCTTCTTATGAAGATCTTTATTTTCATCCTTCTCTTGCACCTTCTCTTCTTTTTTAGTTTCCTTTAGCGCGGCCTCTTTTTTAGGAGGCTCTTTCTCCCGTTCTGTTTCTTTTGCTACCATAGTAGTTATCTCAATTTTTTAGAAAGTGTATGTGCTGTTGTTGTAACGATATCAATCATGTGTGCATAATCCATTCGCACTGGACCCACCACACCCACCATACCGCACTCGTTCTGCACCGTATGATAGGATGAAGCTACAAGGCTACACTCTTCTAATCCTTTTATATTATTTTCCTCTCCAATTTTAATATTTAATCCTTCATGCATCGTGTTCATTTTATTTATAAACTCTTCCTTTTCTTCCAGGGCGCGTAAAAAACGATGTACTTTTTGAACATCAGAAAATTCTGGTTTATTTAAAATATTGCTCTGGCAACCGTAATAAATTCTTTTCTGAAAATCTTTTTTATCTCCTCTATTAAAAACCACAAACGATGTTGCTCCCGTTTTGTTACCCAGCAAGAGTGAAATATATTCCATCATCTCTTCAGCGTCTGAAAAGTTTGGGAAATAAGTACTTCCCATAAGCCCGTCATTTTTTGCCTGATGTTCCTCGAGCAACTCATCAACGTAAAACTTTAAAGCCTTGACTGTGGGAATACGTCCTGCCGATGTATGGGGCTGTTGCAAAAAACCATTTTCCTCTAAATCCGACATGGTATTTCTAATAGAGGCCGATGAGAGAGCAATCTTTGATGCTTTGGCTATAAGTCGTGAACCAACAGGTAAACCACCTTGAATATAAGTTTGTATAACCTCTCTCAAAATAATCTGGCTTCTTTCTTTCACTTGGCTCCTTTTTAGCACTCGAGGAACTTGAGTGCTAAAGTGCCGTTATACGGTTGACCCTACGTGCTGTCAAGGAGCTACTAGACAAAATCAATAAGGATTTCGTCTAGATACAATCTTCCCTTAGCACTTAAGCTGAGCACATTTTTTTTGATGTCAAGGAGACCTAGCTTGTGGTGCTTCTCGATGGGCTTTTGATACAGACTTAAGAAATCGATATGATAGGACCTGTTTAAGGCGTCTAAAGACAGGTTTTTATTGAGTCTTAAGTAACCTATAAGATAGTCTGAAATAGCCTGTTTTTGTGTGAGATATTCAATATTCTCAGCTAGATACGAACCACTTAGGAGAGAAGATACATAGAGAGAGGGTAATTTTTTATTTTGAAATCGAACACCGTAAGGTGCGTCTTTTTCAATCCATGGAGGCTTCCTCTCCCTTGAGGGGAGAGGATGAAGGAGAGGGTGGATATAGGAAGCAGCTCCTGCTCCTACACCAAGATATTCATGTCCCAACCAGTATTTAAGATTATGCCGGCATCGAAACCCTTCCCTTGCATAATTTGATACCTCGTAGTGTTCATACAGAGCTTCTTTTAAAATTTTTTCGGCCTCGATATGCATGGTAGCGCATAAGTCGTTTGTGGAAAGTTTCTTAAACAAGGGGTGGGTGGATGGAAGGGTGAGATTATAAAAAGAAAAGTGGGGTGGATAAAATGTAAGAGCTGTTTTAAGATCATTCATAAAACCATTCAGATCTTGATCGGGTAGTCCGTACATCAAATCAAAACTAAAATTTTTAAATTGAGCCTTTTGAATATTTTTTAAAGCCTCTTTTATGTGAGAGCTCGAATGAAGTCTTGTTAGGTCTTTAAGTTGTTGATCATCAAATGACTGAGCCCCCAAACTAATTCTATTAAATCCAACTTTTTTAAACCCTTGAAGTTTTTCGTGGGTCAGGCTGTTGGGGTTACACTCAATGGTCGCTTCATAGTTTTGATCGAGATGATAAAGTTTTTTAATCTCTTTCCAGATGCTTTCTAGGTTTTTTTCTGAATAAAGACTGGGCGTGCCTCCGCCAAAGAAAACCGTATCAACAACATGGTTGCTGAAAGTTTTTGCATAAATTTCAAGTTCTAAAAGTAAAGCTTTCCCATACTGATCTTCTTCTAGTTGGTAACCGCTGTTGAAATCGCAATAAGTGCATTTTGATTCGCAAAACGGAATGTGAATATAAAGTCCGAGTGTTTTCATATTGCCAGTCCAGTCTAACGAGGATATTAGTATCACAACAAGGTGTTGAAGTGAAAACGATTATTGAGCCGTTTCGAATCAAGTCTGTTGAGCCTTTAAAATTTACCACGCGCGACTATAGAGAAACTGTTTTAAAAGAAGTCCACTACAATCTTTTTAAAATAAGAGCTGAGGATATTTTGATTGATTTTCTAACCGATAGTGGCACCTCTGCCATGAGCTCTGAACAATGGGCTGGAGTGATGCGGGGTGATGAGTCCTATGCTGGAAGCTCTAGTTTTTATAAATTTCAAGAAACCATACAAAATCTTTTTGGTATGCCCTATGTGATTCCCACTCATCAAGGGCGCGCCGCTGAAAGAATTTTATTTTCATCCTTTTTAAAAGAGGGAGACATCGTACCTGCCAACACTCACTTTGATACAACAAGGGCCAACATTGAGTTTCAAAAGGCGAAAGCTATCGATCTTCTGATTGATGAGGGTAAAAATCCGTCTCTCATTCATCCCTTTAAAGGGAATCTCGACCTTGTGAAATTAAAAAAGCTTGTTGATGAGGTGGGGGCTGGAAGAATACCGCTCTGTATTTTAACGATCACAAATAATTCAGGAGGTGGACAGCCTGCATCTTTAGAAAATATAAAACAAGTTAAAGAGTTTTTGTCTCAATATAATATTCCGCTCTTCATTGATGCTGCTCGTTTTGCAGAAAATGCATATTTTATAAAGTTAAGAGAGAAGCCTTATCACAATGATTCTGTTAAAGACATTGTGGAAAAAATGTTTTCTTACGCTGATGGCATTCTTATGAGTGCCAAGAAAGATGGTTTTGGAAACATGGGTGGCTTTCTTGCGTTCAAAGAAAAAAAATGGGTGGAGATGACACAAAATCTACTCATTTTAACGGAAGGTTTTCCAACATATGGCGGACTTGCAGGACGTGATCTTGAGGCACTTGCCATTGGTTTAAGAGAGGTGATCGATGAAGATTATTTAAAATATCGAATTCGTTCCATTGCCTATTTTGCTGAAAAACTCGTTGATCTGGATGTGCCTTTGGTTCTCCCAGCTGGGGGGCATGCAGTTTATATCGATGCTAAAAATCTATTACTTCATATTCCTCCCTTGCAGTTTCCAGGTCAGGCCTTGGCGGTGGAGCTTTACCGTGAAGGAGGCGTGCGCTCTGTAGAAATCGGTTCTGCTATGTTTGGGAAATTTGATGAACTCAATCAAAAGGCAATTCCAGCCGATATGGAGCTTGTAAGGTTAGCTTTGCCAAGACGCGCTTATACACAGAGTCATGTAGACTATGTGATTGAGGTCATAGAAAATGTATATAAGAAAAAAGATAAAATTAGGGGTTACAAAATTACTTCAGGCCCGAAGTATCTTCGTCATTTTACTGCTCAGTTTAGCCCTGTTTAATCTTCAATGCTCTCACACAGCACAGCGAAAAAGAGCTCGCACGCTTGTTAAAAAAATTGAGATCGGGAAAACCTCACAAATAGAAATCAAAGACCTCTTTGGAAACCCTGACTATTTCGGTGGGCGGGAAGATAAAACCTGGTGGGTTTATGTGTTTGTGAACGAAATCGGTTACAAAACCCTTTCTCTTTATTTCAACGAAGACGGCCATGTTCACGATTACTACTACATTGATCGGCTCTAGGAGTATAAAAGTCTAATAGTCTAATAGTTTAGGTTAGTTAGGTGCTTTTTAATTTCTAGATCGTTACTTTTAACCATGGTATAATTAGAGCAATAACTTAAACAAAGGTATTTCACTTCTTTAGTTGTCCTTAAAAAAAATTCGATCAGGAGGCCGTATGCGTCACATCCTTTCATCTTTTCTTATTGTTGCAACTTCTTTTATTCTCATGACCTGTGGCCCTGGAGGTGGCGGTTCCAGTGGACCTACTGTTGCTAGTACAACTTCTAGTTCACCCGCAGGTTCCAATATATCTGGTATGCCAACACAAGCTCAACTTTTAGATTTTTTAAAATCTCATGAATGGGTGGCTCATGCTACGACACAAGAAAGAATAGTTCTTTGTGATACTTATCCAAGTTTATTTTGTGGACAGGTATATAATGCCTCCAGACAATCTTACGATCCTCTGGAACAAATTATCGTTATTATGAAATTTAATCAGGATGATGGAGTTATAAAATATTTTGGTTTTGGTACCTCTCAGATAAGAGGTGTCGAATTAGAGCTGGCTACACCAACTATTTCTGTTAATTTTGATATTGAAGCAATCAATATTGATGCAGTGACTGGTGTAGTAACAGTTGGGATGGCCTATACAACGGCCCCATTTGATACAGCTGGAGGGTACACGATGACCATCACAACTATGGAAGGTGCTCCTACACCAGGTTTTAGAGAACAGAATTCTTTTAATGAAGATGTTTGGTATTCGGCGGTTGAACAAGCGCTATTTTCTGCAGAATTAGCTACGGCTCCAGACGGCTGGAAAACAGATGCACAAAGCTCTGGTATCGCCTATTGGAGTGGCCAGGGTATTAATATCTCAAATGGAATTGCTGAAGTTGTACAATTTAACTTAGATTCAGCGACGCATCTATTGTCATCGGGTACTTTTTCATACTATGAAAAAGATGCCCAGGGTGCACTTCTTCCGGACGCATTTTTTGCTGTTGATTTTGATATCAATCTTTTTGAAACGGCCTTACTTCATGATAATAGTGGAAATCCTATCGCTATTGTTCATGATCTAACAATTTCATACAATAATAGTCATTCTCCAACGAATCAGGTGGGTAATCAGGTGTTTGTGACATGGAATGGGGTGCGAGTTGAGCTTCTTGATTTAAAAGTTAAAGAATCATCCATGTCAGCAAATCCAGAGTGGGAATTGGATACTCCAAATGCTGAACACTATAATTATATTCGCAAATAACACGTGCGGGTAATGAAGGGGGTGTGTGGTAGTGAAGGTTGTTAGTTATGGTTTTCTTATTGTCATTTCATGTGTTCTTATGAGTTGCCGAGGCTGCAGTCGTGGAGGAAATGACTCTACTACAACTGAAGTGCCTCAAATTAATGATTCTCCTGTAGAGACAACAGAACACAATGCACCTTCCGCGGCTCCTGTTTCAGTTGCTGCCTCTTCATCTCATCTGGATATTATGAGTGGATTTTATCCCAAAGTTATTAGAGATTCTTATAACACGAGTGGCATGTTAAAGGGTGAGGCGAGCAATGCTTGTTTTTTAAATACAAGTTTTGGGCAATCAAATATTGATGGAGTAGCTGTTAGTGAACTACCAACTAAAATATTACAAGAACTTAACAGAAGGCGCACTGCATTTGGGCTCCCTGCCTTTGAATCTAAGTTTGATACTTATGTTAAAGAGCTCATGTCTACTTATGTGATTCCTGCCTATCGAAATCGCAAAGGAATAACTAATGATGCCGTTTCTGTTCTTCGTGGTTTTAATGCCCAACCGCTTAATATGTCCGTCAACATGAACGATGTTAATAATTACATTATTGCTAACTATCCAAATCAAAATCACAGAGGGTCAAGAATTATTCTTCATTTATTTTATGGGCCTTTCTATAAAAAGGATGCAAATTGCCGCGCTTCTTGTGTGAGTGCTTATAAAAATATTTTAGGTACTTCTTACAGTGCACGTTGGGATTCATTTCTTGCCCATACGTGTAGCGAATGGCCTTCTTCTATGTTGCCTCTTTTCTCAAAAGATGTGGCTTTTGTGGATCATGCAACAGCTCCTTTTGGTGTTGAATTAGATTTTGTTCCGGCATCCTACTATGAGTGGGGCGCTAGTTCATCTGACGACCCGCTGGCCGCTGTTAACATTCCATTTTCAGATGGGCAACGCTCACTCTTTGATTTGTTTATTTCTTATTATGGTTCTGATTCAAGCTTATGGTCGAAAATGGCTAAAATGAATAAACAAAATTTAGAAATGATTATTAACAGTAATAGTTCTCATGATGTGGGTAAAACTCTTCACTTCAAAGATGTAGGCATAGCTGTTTCACAACTTGACCCAGATAACCCACAGGTCTGGGCCATACTTGTTGTTAAGAGATTACAACAGTGATTATTTTTTATAAGTAAGTATGGCATTTTAGATGGTGCAAGTTTGCTCTTGACATAACACTCAATTTTCGGCGAATATTGAGTGTATGGTTAAGGAAACATGGATTCCAAGAAATATTGAGCCTAGGCTTCGCGCTCTTATTCAAAATAAAAAAAGTGTTTTATTATTGGGCCCCAGACAAACAGGAAAAACCTCGTTATTGGAGCGTTTTAAGTTTGATCTTGAAATCCAGCTTTTGAGTCCAAAACAAAGGCTTCGTTATGAAAAAGAGCCAGATTTACTTTCGGATGAAGTAGATGCTTACCTGAAAAGACATAGAAAAAAACCAACAGTGCTTATCGATGAGATTCAAAAAGTACCCGCTCTTTTGGATGTTATACAATTAATTTCAGATCAAAAAAAAGCTTCATTTTGGCTGACCGGCTCTTCAGCACGAAAACTTAAATTTCACGCAAAAGAAATCAATTTACTACCGGGACGGGTTCGTCTTTTTCGACTAGATCCCTTTAGTTGGGCAGAGTTTTCTGAGGCTTCCCTTGAAGAACTACTTTTATTTGGATCTCTTCCTCAAATTATTTTAAATTCAGATAAACGTGACCGATCTGAGCTTTTAGCCACTTATGTTGAAACATATCTTGAAGAAGAAGTAAGAAAAGAAGCATTAGTTCGACAGCTTGACCAATTTATGCGCTTTCTGGAGTTAGCTGCTATTGATTCGGGGAAAGTTAGCAATTTTTCAAAGATTTCACAACAACTTGGGGTTGCACATACAACAATCGCTTCTCATTATCAGATTCTTGAAGATTGTCTGATTGTTGAACGAGTGGATCCAATTACAAAAAGCTTAACACGAAAAAAATTGACTCATGCTCCTCGGTTTCTTTTTTTTGATTTAGGGGTGCGTCGTTTTGCTGCAGGGGAAGGTGAAAAACTCAATCCTGAAAGAATGGGAGAGCTATTTGAACAGTGGGTTGGATTGGAGCTTATCCGGACTTCACGGTTTCGTTTAAATTCAAAACTTCTGTTTTGGCGTGATCCAGATGGTCCTGAGGTAGATTGGGTATATGAACATGAAAAAAAATGGATTCCATTTGAAGTAAAATGGGTGGAGAAACCCAATCTCAAATCTGTTCATCACCTTGAAGTTTTTATCAAAGAATATCCTTCCTTTGCTAAAAAAGGATACGTGGTTTGTCGAACTCCGAGACGATACAAATTAAGTTCAAAAATTGAGGCTCTTCCGTGGCAAGAACTTCATGAAGTGGTTAATTCTTTTTATAAGTAAGTATCGGATTTCGGGCGGCGCGAACTTCGTCGATGCGGCGGACGACTGTTGAGTAGGGTGCCTTCTTCAAAAAGTTAGGGTCTTTTTTTCCTTCCTCTGAAATCTTAATCATCGTATCGCAAAATTGATCAAGCGTTTGTTTACTTTCACTCTCTGTAGGTTCAATCATAAGAGAGCCCTTTACAACCAGTGGAAAATAAATAGTGGGTGGATGAAAACCGTAATCAAGAAGGCGTTTTGAGATATCAAGTGTTGTGACGCCATAT
>Ga0209541_10002223_pt1 | contig 37042 bp, 32 predicted proteins | sample RifCSPlowO2_01_FD_184027 | JGI IMG/M metagenome (GOLD analysis project Ga0209541, IMG submission 184027) | Groundwater microbial communities from Rifle, Colorado - Rifle CSP2_plank lowO2_0.1 (SPAdes) (version 2) | ecosystem: Environmental > Aquatic > Deep subsurface > Groundwater | place...
TACTAAGTAGAATGAAGATTTCATCTCGTTCGGCTTTTTTAATTTTTGTTGCCTTTTTCATTAAAACACTTTAACTCAAGTGTCCTAATTCATTAAGGAATTAACACCGATTGTCCTGGGCGTGGGAACTTGTTTGAATGTAATCAGGTGTTCCCTGATGGACGAAAACGCCCTACCAACAAAATGCCCTCTGGGAAAATAAGGGTCGGGGATTCGCCAGAAGCCACTGTGGTCAAAGAGATGAAGGAAGAGCTTGAGCAGATTCCTCAGAACTATACCTTCAGGGCTTCAAATGTGACTCTCGAGCCAAGGGCCAGCCCGTCTTGCCCGGGTCTTCCGACCATTTACGAAGTTAACCACTTCGAGGTGTTGCTGAATCCGAGTTCAACGGCGTTGCGGGATAATTTTTCCGTTGATACTGGCGACCCAGACGAAGGCGTGCTCTATTTCGAGTGGGAACATCAGAGAATGGCCAGGGCGTTCTTACAATAGCTCCCGAGGTCAATCTACTAACACAATCCCAACTCGTCAGCGCGACAAAGAACTTGTCGCGAGGCGAGTTTTTTGTTTTTAACTGCGCCCAAAGGATTTGAGTTTTGTCAGCAAGCTATTTTTCTCTAAGAAAGACCGGATGTGTTTTTTGGCGAAAGTGGTTTTGGCGTATTGCAACCATTTGCCGGAGGGACGGGCATTTTTTTTAGTTATTATTTCCACAATATCCTTGTTTTGCAATTTAGAAAAAATCTGGCTCATCTTGCCATTTATTTTCGCGCTGGCGATATGGTTGCCAATGTCGGAATGGATAGCATACGCGAAATCAATTGGAGTCGAATCTTCAGGCAGATCCAGCACATCTCCTTGCGGAGTAAAGACGAAAATACGATCACTGAAAAAATCTATTTTAAGATGTTCAATGAACTCTTTCGTTTCATTTGGCTTATAATTTAATCCTTTTAGCTCTTCCAGCCACTTGAATTTTAATTTTTCATCATATTTTTTTCTGCCACTTTGTTCTTTATAGGCAAAATGGGCAGCGATACCGTAGGCCGCTTTTTCATGCATTTCCTTTGTTCGTATTTGGATTTCCGCCGTTCCGCCCACATCGGCAAAAACAGAAGTATGCAGAGATTGATACCCGTTTACTTTTGGAAGCGCGATATAATCCCTAATCGTGCCGGGCAAGGGGCTCCATATGGAATGGATAATCCCGAGCACTCGATAGCAGTCTTCGACGGATTCTACAACTACTCGCAGAGCTACCATATCATAAACTTTTTCTATATCTATTCCGAGCTTGGTCAGTTTTCTCCAGACGCTGTATTTACGCTTCATCCGATGATCGATTTCAATCACTTTTATTTTATTTTTTTCCAATTCTTCTTCCAATCTTGTTTTTATTTTTGCTAAATTCTTCTTATAGGTATTTTGATTTTCCTTTAGAACTTTTTCTATTTGCGCGTATTCTTTAGGGTAAGCAAAGGGGAAAGCGGCATCTTCGAGCTCACCTTTGAGCTTACCCATGCCAAGGCGATTTGCTAGCGCCGCATACACCTCGATCGATTCGACAGCGATTCTTTTCCTTTTATCTTCGCGCAAATATTGCAAAGTTTTTAAGTTGTGCAACCTGTCCGCAAACTTTATTATTACCACCCGCAGATCACTAGTGATAGCAAAGAAAAATTTCCTCAAACTCTCCACATATCTCGTATGTCCATGGTACTTTAGTTTATTTAAATTTGTCACCCCATTTACTAAAAAAAGTATTTCCGAACCGAATTCCTCCTCGAGTTCTTTTTCAGTTATGTTGGTATCTTCTAATACATCGTGCAGGATTCCCGCCGCAATGGTTTGAGAGTCCATTCCGAGGGCGACTAAAGTTTTTGCAATTTCAAAAGGATGAATAATATAAGGTTCTCCACTCATCCTTTTCTGTCCCTCATGCGCACGCTCGGCGAACTTGTAGGCTTTAATAATAAGCTCTTCCTCTTTTTTAGTAAATCCATTAGTTAATTTTAATATTTCTTGCAACATTTCGTTTTCTAACTTTCAATTTTTGGTATTTTGTGCGGATTGTGCATTTTGCAAGCTTTGTTGGAACAGCGCTCGGGAATAGTTTTTGTGCCTTCCATCATCAAACTGCCACACTCCTTGCAGATGGCACCGGTTGGTTTGGCTTTGATGGCGAATTTGCACTTCGGATAGTTAGAACAGGAATAAAAAATACCAAATCGTCCTCGGCGCTCGCTGATATCGCCAGTCTTGCAGATGGGGCAGAGAACACCAGTTCTTTTTTTGGCTTCATCCGCCTCATCGCTTTTGATGAATTTACATTTCGGGTAGCGCGAGCAAGAAATAAATGTACCGGTGCCATCGCGCCGCTCTCTAATAACTAGTCTTCCCCTTTCTTTTTTGCCTTTTTTTCTTGCCCCGTTGGAAGCTTGCTTTCCTTCGGGGTCGCCGCATTCGGGACACATCTCTCCGGTTTCGACTGAACCTTTTAATTCCGTGCCGTCAAGCATCAGCGCTCCATCGCAGTCTGGATATTTCGAGCAGGAATAAAATTTGCCACCGCGGGAAAGTTTGATGATCATCGAACTGCCACACTTTGGACATTTCATATTTTCCGGCGCTTCGCCTAAATTGGTAGCTTTCTCTAATTTTTCTTTGGATTTTATATTCTTCAAAAACGGCCCGTAAAAATCCTTTAGGGTTTTTTCATATTCACGCTCGCCTCGTGAGATTTCATCGAGCTCGTCTTCCATTTCGGCGGTGAAAGTATCAGAAATATAATTGGCGAAATGTTTTTCCAAGAAATCAGAAACCACTTCGCCGACATCGGTCGGGAACAATGTTTTTCCTTGCTTTTCAACATAGCCTCGCTCTTCTATCGTTCGCATAATCGAGGCATAGGTGGACGGACGGCCGATGCCTCGACTTTCCAATTCCTTGATGAGTCCGGCTTCACTATATCGATCTGGTGGCAAAGTAAATTTTTCTTCACTGGTAAGATCTAGCAATTTTAATTCTTCACCTTCCTTACATATCGGGAGTTCCACGTCATCGCCTCTGGCGTCGCTATCCACTTTGAGCCAGCCGGGGAAAAGCAATCGGGAACCGCTGGCGGAAAAATAAGGTAAATCTTCATGTTCCTTTATTATAGCGGTAATTTTTGTTTTTAACAGTTTTGCATCGGTCATTTGGGAAGACACTGCACGCTCCCAGATCAATCTGTAAAGCCTGTCTTGATCCTCGCCACCAGCAATCAAGTTTTCTATGTGTGTCGGACGGATGGCTTCGTGAGCTTCTTGGGCGTTTTTGGATTTGGTTTTATAAATTCTAGCTTGCGCATATTCTCTGCCGTATTTCTTCTCAATAAATGAAATGATTTGTGTTTGAGCAAGAACGGATAAATTTGTGCTATCAGTTCTCATATATGTGATGTGTCCGGCCTCATACAGTTTTTGCGCTATTTGCATAGTGCGTGAAGGGGAATAGCCCAAGCGGGAACTTGCAGTCTGCTGTAAGGTAGAAGTGGTAAAAGGCGCTCGAGGAGATCGTTTTTGTTCAGATTCTTTCACACCTGATACCATCCAAGTCCCAGCTTTGCCCTCGGTCAATATTTTTTGAACCAATTTTTCATCACGAGGCTCTTTACTACACTCCAGAGTTATCTTTTCACTTTTTTGGGTTTCAAAAAGTCCTAAGATTTTCCAGAATTTTTCCGGAACAAAAGCGCGAATTTCCCGTTCACGCTCCATGATAATACGAAGAGCCGGAGATTGGACTCGGCCGGCTGAAAGACCGTAACGAACCTTTTTCCAGATTAAGCCCGATAGATCATAGCCCACCAGACGGTCCAGCACTCGACGCGCCTCTTGAGCTTTCACAAGTTTCATATCAATAACACCTGGTTCTTTTATTGCTTCCTGTATAGCTTCTTTCGTTATCTCGTAAAACCGAACTCTTTTAACAAGACTTACCTCACCCCCGCCCCCTCTCCTTGACAAGGAGAGGGGTGTCTTCCGTTTATCGGAAGACGGGGTGAGGTTTAAAAGTTCTTTGATGTGCCAAGCGATAGCTTCACCTTCGCGATCAGGGTCTGTCGCCAATATTACTTGCGTAGCTTTTTCGGCCAAGCCTCGTAATTCTTGAACTACTTTTTCTTTACCTTTAGAAATTTCATAATGCGGCACGAAACCTGCTTCGATGTCTATGGCAGTTTTATTTGATTTCGGTAAATCGCGAATGTGTCCGACCGAGGCGCGTACCGTAAAAGCGCCTTCCAGATATTTCTCGATAGTTTTTGCTTTCGATGGCGACTCCACAATTAAAAGTTTCATGTAAGGCTAAGTATTACACGAAATATAATCTATTTGCAAATATAGCTTATTTAGATATAATATATTGTATGGAATTTAAACAACCAGAAAAGATAAGTGTTCAAGGAAATAAAGAATCAACAAATCGAAGTGAAATCTTACGAGACGCTATATTTAAAGTTGTCCAAGATGTGGTAAAAGAAAAAAAACTTCTACGGCCAAACGAAAGAATTATAATTGATTTTAAGATCGAAAAAATTCCAATAATACAGACATCTGAAATTAATTATCCCGAGATTGTTGTTTCAGGAACAATGGAATCTTTGGAAAGTATGGATGTTAAAAAATTGCATTTAAACGGAAAATCTTTAAATGTTCTTGAGAATATTGGTATAAAAACCGTTGCACAACTTATTCAGTTGAGCGAAGATAAAATTTTAAAACACAGAAATTCAGGAATTGGCACTGTTAGCGATATTAGAAAAGCTTTAACGGAACATGGGCTTACGCTCCTGGGATCAGAACCTTTCACAGGAAAAACTTTTCATGATTTAGCTATTTCTAGTACTATTGAAAAAATCCTTCGAAGTCGAGGTATAAACTCTATTGAAGATTTAATGAAGTATTCAGAACAAGATCTTCGTAAATCACCAGACAATCCAAATGAGAGTGACATAGCACTTGTTCGTTACGGGGTGGATATAATTGTCAATCGTTTACGAGCATTAGGTCTTGCCTTGCCAAATAATAGCGAAAAATAAAATTTCTATAGAGTTATTACGAGAAATTTGACATAAATGTCCATTTCTTGATATACTAAATGGATGAAAAGCTACTCATTTCGTACAATAATTGAAAAGGATGGCAAGCAATATCATGTGCCTAAATTGCCTAATATAAAAGGCAAACAACTTTTTAAAATTCTTCACTGACTTAGATATTTCTAAGGAAGAATTAGTTATTCTACTAAAAAAGAAAAAATAATTCACACTAACCTTATCTCACCCAGTTCTTCTTTAATTAGTCCTTTGATTTCCATAACCGAGATCATAGCATTCGCGGCTGGGATGGAGAGCTTCATGGCGCGGATCAATTCATCCCGAGGCCTCGGCTCCCGCAATAAGTCGGCGATCTTTTTTTCTTCTGGCGACAAATCGGCAAAAAGTCTCTGCTGTTTTTCTTCATCTTTCGGTAATTCAAAACCAAGCGCTTCCAAGACATCTTCGGAGCAAGTGACTGGGGTGGCGCCCTGGCGAAGCAATTTATTCGTGCCTTTAGAATTCGCAGAAAAAATTGAGCCGGGGACTGCTAATAAATCGCGGTTGTATTCAGTGGTTAGACGGGCGGTGATGAGCGTTCCAGAGCGCTCTTCGGCCTCTATTATTAGTACCGCTTTGGAAATACCGGCCATTAGACGGTTTCGCATCGGGAAGCTCCAATAGGTGGCTTTGAAATCTGGTTCAAATTCTGAAATCAGACAGCCGCCGCTTTCTACTATTTCATTCATTAGTCGTACATTTGTTTTTGGATACATCGCCTCAGCCGAAAGTCCCGAACCGGGAAAGACTATCGTTTTAAGTCCCACTTGCATTGCTTTCTTGTGAGCGATGGTATCGATACCCATGGCAAAGCCAGAAATGATAACTATTCCGTAACCCTTCAAACCGGCAATTATTTTTTCACAAGCCTCGCGTCCATAGGAAGTAAATTTGCGGGAACCCACCACGCACAAATAAATCAAATTTTGGTCAGCCGGCAAGTCGCCGATGATCCAGAGGTCAGCCGGCGGCTGAGGGATCTCTAAGAGCGCCTTAGGAAATTTGGATTTTGGCAGTTTTTTGATTTCCATGTTATGATTATAGCATGCTCGATATTAAATTCATTCGCGAAAATAAGGAAATAGTGCAGGAAGGCGCCAAGAAAAAGCGCGTGAATGTGGATATTGAAATGCTGATCAAGCTCGACGATGAGCGCCTGAAACAGCTTAAAGAAGTAGAAGATCTACGGGCCGAGGTCAACCGAGTCTCGAATGACATCTCCCGCAACCAAGATTCGGCGCTGAAGATTCAGTTGATCGAAGAGATGCGCCTGGTCAAAGAAGATATCAAAGCAAAAGAAGATAAATTAAAGAAAACAATTGAGGAATGGCAAAGGATTATGCTACAGGTGCCAAATGTTCCAGACATGTCGGTGCCCGAGGGACAGGATGATAGTGAAAATAAAGAAGTTAGAGTTTGGGGCGAAAAACCAGTGTTTGATTTTAAGATGAAAGATCAAATGACTCTGCTCGCTGACCTTGATTTGGCTGATTTTGAGCGCGGGACGAAGGTAGCCGGTTTTCGTGGATATTTTCTAAAAGGCGACGGAGCCCTTCTGTCATTCGCCCTCTGGCAATTTTTCTTGGATAATTTAGTAAATAAAGGATTTATCCCGATGATCGTGCCCTCGCTTGTAAGGAAATCAGCTCTAGTGGGCACTGGATACATTCCTGGAGGCGAAGATGATTTATATAAAACCCAAGACGGGGATTACTTAGCTGGCACAGGAGAAGTAGCCACGATGTCATACTATGCGAACGAAGTTCTGGATACAACAAAATTTCCGATTAAATTTGCTTCCTTTTCGACTTGTTTTCGCCGAGAAGCCGGAAGCCATGGCAAAGACGTTAAAGGTTTTTTTAGAGTCCATGAATTTTATAAACTTGAACAAGTAGTTCTGTGTGAAGCCAATCATGAAGTAAGCGTAAAACTCCATGAAGAAATTACAAAAAACGTCGAAGATCTACTTGTTGCTTTGAATCTTCCTTATCATATCGTTGCAAACTGTGGTGGAGATTTGGGACTGGGACAAGTCAAAAAATACGATATTGAAGTTTGGGTGCCATCGCAAAATAAATACCGGGAAACCCATTCGTCTTCCTACTTTCATGATTTTCAAACTAGGCGTCTAAACATAAAATACAAAGACTCTGATGGAAAACTGAGGTATGCCCATTCATTAAACAACACTGCTATCGCCACCCCGAGAATAATAGAAGCCATCATTGAAAACTACCAGCAAGCCGACGGCACGGTAAAAATCCCCGAAGTTTTGAAAAAATACATGGGCGGCAGGGAATTCATAAAGTAAAATCATGAAATTAAATGTTGTAAATTCTCCGAAGCTTTTGGAATTAAAAAAGCGGAGGCGCCGGATTTTTTCTAATAAAATTCTGCTAGGGCTACTAGGGCTCGGAATAATTTTCGTGGGCCTGATTTATCTTTCACGGCTTTCTGTTTTAAATATTCAAGAAGTCGAAGTAACCGGCAATAAAATAATAGACATCGATGTCATCCAGTCTGTCGCAGAGCAAGAAATCTCCGGCCACTATCTCTGGTTTGTTCCTAAGACCAACATATTGTTTTATCCGAAAAATAAAATTAAGAAAGAGTTGAGTAATCAAATTAAAAAACTCAAGGATGTAAATTTATCAATAAAAAATAACCAAATTTTAGAAGTTTCTGTAACAGAGCGAATAGCATTATATACGTGGTGCAGGGATACAATTGACTTGGTAGTCGGAGTACCAAGTGGTAATCCGACTACCGAAAAATGTTTTTTTATGGATGACAGCGGCTATATTTTTGATGAAGCGCCGTATTTCTCCGGCGAAGTTTATTTTAAATTCTACGGACCAACCGACACAAATACAGAAAGCCCGCCTGGGTCTTATTTTCTAAAAGATAAATTTGATAAATTGATCTTACTGAAGCAAGCGATCGAGGATCTGAAATTAAAACCAATTATTTTGCAAAAAGAAGAAAATAGAGATATGAAGTTCTTGCTTTCGTCGAAATCGAGTCAGCCAGAAATAATTTTCAAAGCTGATGCTGATTTTCAAAAAGTAGCCGAGAATTTAGAAACGGCAGTCAGCACTGAACCCCTTTTATCTAATATAAAAAATAAATATTCGTCTCTTTTATACATTGACCTGCGATACGGGAATAAAGTATATTACAGATTTCGATAAATGAAAAATTTTTGGGAAAAATTACAAAGGCCGATTTTGTGTTTGGCGCCGATGGCTGACGTTACCGATTGCGCCTTTCGGCAGATAATTGCGAAATATGGCTCGCCCCGCCCAGATGGGCGGGGTAAACCGGACATATTTTTTACCGAATTCGTCTCCGCCGATGGCCTGGCGCATCCGGTAGCTCGAGAAAAACTTCTGATTGATTTTATTTACGGCGAAAATGAACGACCGATCGTGGCGCAGATATTCGGCGCGAATCCAGAAAATATTAAAAAGGCTTTGGCGCTTTGCAAGGAATTAGGTTTTGATGGCATAGACATCAATATGGGCTGTCCGGACAAGACCATCGAAAAACAATGCGCTGGCGCGGCGATGATGAAAAATCCTGCGCTCGCCAGGGAAGTGATAAGAGCGGCGAAAGAAGGCGGGGGAGGATTGCCGATTTCTGTCAAAACTCGCATCGGCTACAACAAAAACGAAATTGAGACTTGGATTCCGGAACTTTTGAAAGAAGATATTGCGGCGCTGACAGTGCATCTGCGAACCCGCAAAGAAATGTCCGACGTCCCGGCGCATTGGGATTTAATGAAAAGAATTGTGGAAATTCGCGACAATATGCAAGTGAAAACTTTAATTTTGGGCAATGGTGACGTCGCCGACTTAGATGATGCCAGGAGAAAGTGCGAAGAGACTGGCTGCGACGGAATAATGCTCGGCAGAGCGATTTTTGGGAATCCATGGCTATTTGCAGACTTACCTCATCCTCCACCTTCCCCTGAAAGGGGAAGGGACACCCTCTCCTTTCAGGAGAGGGTTGGGGTGAGGTTGCGTGTCATGATAGAACACACCAAGCTTTTTGAAAAAATGCTCGGCAAGCATAAAAACTTCGCCATTATGAAAAAACATTATAAAGCGTATTGCAACGGCTTTGATGGAGCGAAAGAACTGCGGGTTAAATTGATGGAAACCGAGAACGCCGAGCAGGTGGAAAGTGTGGTGAATGATTTTCTAGGCAATCTTTGATATACTGACGAAATGCACGATTTGGCACTATACCGCAGATATCGCCCAAAAAGCTTCCAGGAAGTCCTGGGGCAGGATCATATCGTAAAGGTCCTAGAGAGTTCTGTGGAGGCGAATAAGGTCTCCCACGCCTATCTTTTCGTCGGCTCCAGGGGCACAGGCAAGACTTCGGTAGCTCGGATTTTCGCAAGTGAAATTGGAGTGTCGACCAATGATTTGTATGAGATTGATGCAGCCAGCAATAGGGGCATCGAAGATATAAAACTCTTGCGCGAAGGTGTGCGAGTTCTGCCTTTTGATTCTAAATATAAAGTTTACATAATTGACGAAGTGCATATGCTTTCCAAAGACGCTTGGGGGGCGCTCCTTAAAACTTTAGAAGAGCCACCAAAGCATGTGATTTTTGTTCTAGCCACCACCGAATTCCAAAAAGTTCCGGAAACTATTATTTCCCGCTGTCAGGTTTTCACTTTCAAAAAAGCTTCCGATGTTGCCTGTAAGAAAATGCTGATCGATGTCGCCAAAAAAGAAGGTTTTGATTTAGATGAGGGATCGGCTGAACTGCTGGCCATTTTGGCCGATGGATCATTCCGTGACGGGATGGGAGAATTGCAAAAAGTTTTAAATTTTACCAAAGGCAAAAAAGTAAAAAGGGAAGATGCGGAAGCCATCACCGGCGCGCCAAAAACAACTCTAGTAAATGATTTCATTTCAGCTATCGCCACGAAAGATCTACCCAAGGGAATCAAAGCGGTGCAAAGCGCCTCGGAGGCTAATCTAGATATGCGATTATATTTGAAACTCATTATCCAAAAATTCCGCACCGCTATCATCTTGCGCTACGCGCCGAAATTAGAGGCAGGGATGGCAGGGGATTTATCAGAAACCGATTTGAAATTTCTGCAAACCTTGGTTAAAGAGGACTCGTCCGGCATGCTCCGCTCGCCGGCGCTCTCTATCTTGCTGGAAGCTTACCGGAATATCGACAACGCCTTCATCGCCGAATTGCCACTCGAGCTCGCCTTAGTGAAAATTGTAGGAAAGGAATAAATTTTTGAATTTTTACGAAACTTATATGTTATCATCAAAATAATATGCAAAAAAAAGAACATGGCTTTCAGAGACGAGCTTTTTATTTTACCCGATCACTTATAAAAATGTTTGCCACTGAAAGAGTGGAATCTCTGCCTAAAACTATTAAGCAGACCGGCATAAAAGTCGCGTTTATCCATAATGAAAAGAGAATACACACGGATATGCACACCGGGGCGGCCCAAATCAACCGCTTTATGGCGCAGTCTCTTGTGGTATCCGGCGTGCAAGTGCGACACTTTTACCCTAAACACCAGCTTTCTGATACGCCGATACACTTGCGAGGAATTGCAAATATTCTCTTTTTTTACTCTTTGCTTGAACATAAAAATGAGGTCTTAAAGTATGATATCATCCAAGGGACGACTTACACCCCGCTTCCATTTCTAGTTTTTAATAAGCCGGTCGTATGTCATTTCGGCTCCACTGTATACGGCTATCTAAAATCAGTGCCGTCCACTAAAAAATTGCCTCAAAAAGAAAGATCGGTTTTTTCCGAATTAACAAAACTTAAAATTATTCCGGAGCTTGATTTAAAAACATTTCGCCCTATGGAAGATATTGCCGATATAGAAATTATTACCGCTACTCGCGCAAATACTTGTATCGCAACTTCGATAAAAGTCAAAGAAGAATTGGAAAAAATGGGGGTATCAGATAAAAAAATATCCGTCATTCATAATGCAATTGAGGATTATTGGTTTAAACCACAACGAAATATCGAAACACAGGCGCCACATCTGGTATTCTTGGGAAGGCTGGGGAACGATGTTTTCACGCTCAAACTGAAGGGATTTTCCCATCTGGTGAATTTTTACCGCGCTTTTCCAGAAGTTTCCAAGACTACAATATGTATGACAACAAACCGCAAACTGAAAGAGTGGCTGAAAGTTTCTTTCCCGAAACATTATATGTATGTCAATTTGCGCAAGGATTTGATTCCAAGCGCCCTGGCTCCGCTTTTTGGGAGTATTCTATTTCTTTCCTCAAGATACGAGGGGTTTTCTCTGAGCCTGATTGAAGGCATGTCTCAAGGACTTGTGCCCATATCTTTTTCCGTAGGCGTCGCTCCGGAAATCATTCAAAATGGTGAAAACGGATTTATCGTGTCAACGGAGAGGGAAGCTGAAGAACGCGCGAAGGAACTATTGAGCGACAATGAGAAACGTCTTTCGATGGCCAATAACGCCAAAAAAACCGCTGAGAAATTTCGAAGCGAAAACATCGCCGCAGATCTAACTTTGCTCTATAAGCGCATTAAAAAAGAATATAGAGAAAAGAATAAAACTGATAACGGAAGATAGTTTTTTCTCGAAATTTGTGCTATAAATTAAGTGTTTTATCGCATTGGGAGATCGTCTAACGGTAGGACAGCGGCCTTTGAAGCCGTGAATCTTGGTTCGATTCCAAGTCTCCCAGCTAGCACTTTTTAGGTTATAATAAATTAATGGAAAAGTATAATAAATTAGTAAGAGACAAAATTCCAAGCATTTTGGATGCGCAAGGAATTTCTTATGAAAAGAAAGTTGCTACACCAGAAGAATTAAAGGCGGAATTAATTAAAAAACTAGGAGAAGAAATAGGAGAATTTTCTGAAGCAGGCAGTCCAGAAGAATTAGCTGATGTAATAGAAGTAATTGAAGCGTTAAAAAAGTTGCCTGATTATATAAATGTAGAAGAGCTGCGAAAGAAGAAATCCGAAGAGAGAGGTGCTTTTGACCAAGGAATAATTATAAAAGGTGAAAAAGAGTAATTTAAACCTTTGAGTAGCAATAACGGTTCCTGTGAAAATTTAAGATATAAACTTTTTAAAAAATGTCAGAAAGATATATAACCAAAAAAGTTCTTGTTTTATTAAAAGAAAGAAGTAAAAATTTGTGTGAATGTTGTGGAACAGATATAGTCGTGGACAAACATCACATTATGGAATTCTCTAGGGGTGGACCAAATACCCTGGATAATTTGTTGGTACTGTGTCCATCCTGTCACAGACAGATACCAGTATATTTATCTCAGAGTCAGCAAAAAAAATTGCAAGAAGCGTCACTCTTCGCGAGGAAAGAGATCACTCATAATGTTAAAACTAATTTAAATGAATTTATAATGGGATCAAGTTTATATAAAAATGTAAAAGTAATTTTAAACATTGATAATCAAAATATATTTACACCAATTCAAAAAAATGATAGATATTATGTAAATATAATAATGCTGGAAGGATTTAAACATCAACTTCTAGTTTTTGCTAACAGGGTAATTTTTGGTGAAGATTTTGAAATAATTACAAAAGGGAAAAACCTGAAAATTTTTAAAGGAGGTATATGTCTGTATGAAATATTTAATAACGAATTTGGAACACCGGTGATTAATATTTCTATAGAATCTGTAAAATATGGTAAAATTAATTATAATAATGATAGTACCGATATAAATGGTTCGAAGATGATCAGAGAAACTTATAGTGAATGTGATTGTGCTATCAAGATAGGGTAATCTTTTGAATTAATATACCCGAAGAATACCTGACGTAATGCTCCGCCACATCCTTAGAAACTGGAGTTTGTAAGGATGTGGTGTATAATGAAACTATGGCGAAAATAAAAACAGCGAAACAAATGGAAAGACACCTGAAGGGAATGGCTAATCATCATCGGATTGAAATTCTGTTATTTATTGCCAACAATGATAGAGCAACGCTAGATGATATTGTTACAACTCTCGAGGCGAATGAAAAGACTCTCGGCGAACACACACGAAGATTGTCTGTGGCGGGATTGGTGAATAAAAAATATCGCGGTAAATTTGTGGAACACTCACTTTCTCCGTATGGCAAAACCTTCGTCAATTTTTTGCGATCGTTCCAAAAGATTTAACAACACCCTTACATACTCCAGTTTGTAAGGGTGTTAAAAAATAAATGTATGCGTATAAATACCTTTTTTAAATTAGTGATTGCGATATCGGTTTCGGAAGCCGCAGGAGTGATCGGTTCTTTCTTTACAGCATCCTTGGGTTAGCTTTGCCGTTTATTTAAATTACGCCATTTAGATATTGCAATAATATCTAGAATATTTAAAGGACAATCCGGAGCATTTGTGGTATAATTGCTAGATGCCTCTGGAATTCAGTCGCCTAAAACAAGAAACCAAAACGCTCAATGCGGAACTTCGCGCCCGAACGATGGGGTTTCTTGTGGGCGGGCTTGGGCTGGTGGCTGGTCTCGCCTGGAATGACGCCGTAAGGTCTCTCATCGAACATTTCTTTCCTTTGGAGAGAAACAGTGTTTTAGTGAAATTCGTTTATGCCGGCGTTATTACTGTGGTAGTGGTCATTTTCTCGATGTATCTTTCTCGTCTGTTTATCCGCAACGATGTAAAGGATGACAAAGAAAAAATTGATAAAATAAAATAATGAGCAATCAAAACTCGCGAGAACCGTTTTTACGAATTTTTCTTAACTAGTCTGAAAAACTAAACTAAAAGTATGAACACTAATATATTTATTTTTCATGGCACAGAAGGTTATCCAGAAGAAAACTGGTTTCCTTGGCTCAAAGAAAAACTTGAAGCGAAAGGTTGTAAAGTTATTGTTCCTCAATTCCCAACACCACCAATAATACCAGCAAAAATACTAGAGTGGTTTGACGTTTTAAAAGATTACCAAAAGGATATAAATGATAATACTATTTTTATAGGACATAGTTTAGGGGGTGTTTTTACCTTAAGAATTTTAGAAAAACTACGACATCCAGTCAAAGCCGTTTTCTTAACTGGAACTCCAATAGGAATACAACCAATTCTTAATTACTATAGAGACAATAGTTTTAGTGGTTTCGACTTTGATTGGGAAAATATTAAAAATAAATCAAAGAATTTTGTTGTTTTTCAGTCTGATAATGACCCTTACGTTGGGCTAGAAAATGGAAAAGAGTTAGCAAAAAATCTTGGAATTGAATTGTCCTTTATTCCGAATGCAGGACATTTTAATAAGAAAGCTGGTTATACTAAATTTGAGAAGTTATGGAATAAACTAGAGCCATTACTAAAAAATTGAGTTCAAATTTTGCGCTAAGCGACCATTAAAATCAAGTTATTAGAAAATATATGAACAACAAACCAAATATATTTATGTATGGGGAATCTGATGGGGATAAAAAAAGTATTAAAATTACTGGTAGCGGTCAAAATTTATATACTGGAAGTTTTAATTTTAAGGGGCATGGTGTAGATATTAATGGTATTGGTATTAAAAATGATTTAGGATCTATTGCTAATTTAAGTGATATAAAAACCGATTCAACGATAGAAAACACTCGAGGTAGTATTATGAATGCTAGGAAAGTAGAACAAAAAAAATTAAAAAAAACATATTTGAGGTTAAAAAAAGTTGGTATGAAAAATGGTGGGGACAAATAATTGTTATGGTAATTGGCGGACTACTTATATTCTGGCTGACATCCACAATTCAAAGTGGTATAATCTAATAGTTCTAATTATTAATTTAATTAAAAATTTATGGAAGCAACAATTTTTTTGGCAAAGCTTTGGGGTCCGGCTATTCTAGCCGTGGGTTTGGGTATTTTTGTAAGTCGCAATTATTACATCAAGATTTACCGCGATCTGGAGAAAGACGCGTTGGCTGTTTTGGTTTTCGGCATGATGGCGATGACTGCTGGTATCGCCCATATTCTTTTTCACAATGTCTGGGACACATTTCTGGAGGGGGTTATCAGTTTTTTTGGTTGGGCGCTTTTAGTCAAAGGCGCGTTGTTTGTGATAGTGCCAGATTTTGTCGATAGAGCAGGAAACTTTTGGGTCAATAAAAATCTTATTCCATTAGCGGGAATACTGACCATTATCGCCGGGATATATCTTTCCTGGGTCGGATATTTCGGGTAAATAATTAGCAACTATTCTCTACATTGTGCTATAATACCGCAAGGTATTTCCTCGCGGCTTGCCGCGAGTACCTTGTAGGAAAGTTTGAAAACCCTCGGTTTTCAAGTACACTAGAGGCATGAGCCTAAAGAAAACATACCACAATATATATGAAACACACTATCACATCGTCTTTCCAATCAAATACCGCAAAGCTTTACTTAACCACGATATCCCGCTCGCTATTGCAAAAATTGCAGAGGAAATTGCTATTCGTTACGATATTGAATTCGAAAAGATTGGATATGACCAAGACCACATACACATACTTTGCAACTTTCCTCCGAAACACAGTGGTTCAGATGTGGTCAGAATTTTCAAAAGCATCACAGGACGTGAATTGTTCAAGCAATTTCCTCAGCTCAAGAAAGAACTCTGGGGAGGAGAATTCTGGAGCGATGGATTTTACTTTGCCACAGTATCCGAGCGGGGAGATTGGAAATCGGTCGAACGATATGTCGCCAACCAAGGAAAGACGATGGCGACACCTTATCAACTTAAACTACTCACCTAGCTCAGGCCTCGGGTCATACCCCGTCGGCTTGCCGCGGGGTGATTGATTCATTTTATGAAGATTTTTTGGAAACCGTTTTTGTGCGCCCTGGTAGCCACCGTCTATATTGTTTTCATAGTTCTAGCCATTCAAACTCTAGGCTCTGTCCTGCCAGAAGAAACTATTCTCATCCCGATAATGATGTTGAGCCTTTTTGTCTTCTCCGCGGCAATCATGGGATTTCTGTTTTTATACGAGCCCTTTAATTTATATATGGAAAACCGCAAGAGGGAAGCTGTAGTTTTTTTTGGCCAAGTCGTTGGAATTTTCGCGGGCTTTATCGTTATGTTTTTAATTTTTCTTTTCTTAAAATAATTTCTAATGCTACAATGTGGATATGCGTTTCATAGAACCTGTCCGCGATTTTTACCATCGGTTTGAACATCGAATATCATCTCTGTTTCTCATCGGGGGATTCGTTTTTGACGCGTTCACGCTAAAGCGAGCGGACGCGCTTTGGGAGAACCTTTGGATTATGAGCTACCTTTTTTTAATTGCAATTTTTATTATGCTTATTCATATTACCGAAAAAAGGGGAGGGAAGGAAAATAACAGTAAAGCCCATTTTTGGTATGTCAACATACTTCAATTTGCTTTCGGTGGAATTTTTTCAGCCTATTTGGTTTTATATTTTCGCAGTGCGGATATTTTGGTCGCTTGGCCGTTTATTGCTCTCCTGGCCATCATTTTCATTGCTAATGAATTTTTAAAAAAACATTATGTAAGACTTAGCTTTCAAATCAGCTTATTTTTTCTCGCTATCTATTCGTTTTTCATTTTCCTAGTGCCAGTCGTAATACATAAAATCGGAGCTTCGATATTTTTATTCTCCGGACTTATTAGTATTATATTTATTGCGCTCTTTCTTAAAGTTCTATTTTATTTTATAAAAGATAAATTTTCCGAAAGTAAAAATTTAATAATATGGTTAATTTCGGGTATTTTTATATTAGTTAATATTCTATATTTTACAAATTTAATTCCGCCAATACCACTTTCGCTCAAAGAAGCCGGTGTATATAATTCTGTGCAAAGAAATACGGAAGGTTATTTAGTGCTGACCTATGAAGATACCGGATGGACAAAATATTTTAGATTATATCCTAACTTTAAAAAAGTGGAGGGGAAGCCGGTGTATGCATTTAGCTCTATTTTTTCTCCCAAAAATCTCAATATCACCATCCTGCACGAGTGGCAGTATTATAATCAAGATAAAAATAAATGGACGACCGAAAGCGTGATACGTCTGCCTATCGTCGGCGGCAGAGACGGGGGATTTCGAACCTACTCGGTGAAGACCGACTTAGCTCCTGGCAAATGGCGAGTCAATGTCAAAACCGAACAAGATCAGACCATCGGCCACCTGCGCTTCACTATCGTACCAGTTGATGTAGAACCACCAATGCTCAAGACTACGCTGAAATAAAAACCTGCACTGATTTTTATAAAAATCATCTTTTCACTTATCCACACCTTGCTCATCATATAAAATAGTTTTTAAGTTAGGGTATTTTTGGAAGTCTAAATCTTCAAAATGTTTGGCTTTGTCGTCAATAAATACAACTTGCTCATCTTTGTGTTTGGCACATATTGCTTCTACCGCTTCTTTTTTACTGCCCTGTGTTGTCATAATCTCGGAGAATAGGGGAGCAATGCCAGCTCTTTGTATTTTATCTCTTTGCCACTCTTCATATCCATGAGTCACAATATAGCAATTATTTTTCCCAAGTTTCTTTATTATATTTACTAACTCTTCGTTTACAAAGTTTTTACTTTCTCGCAATATCGTCTCATATAAATCTTCTTTTAGAGAAAAATGGGCTAGGATTGTTTTCAGCCAAAATTGATTTTTAGGTATTGTTTTATAATATTCTTCAGTCTTTTTTCGAGACACACCAGCTTTCTCTAAATGCATATACATATGCTCTTTAAATTGCTTGGTATTATCAAATAAAACATCATCAAAATCAAAAATATATTTCATATCGTATTACGTAATACATTACGTATTTATTATTTTCCTTATACACTCTGCTAATTTTTTTGAATCGTGTCGGATGAATCCTCTGGTAGCTTTCATGTTTTCGTCATATTCAGGCTTGATGATAGTTTGAGATAAAAGCTTGGCTCTAATAACCCTTTCATCATTAAAGTTATCTTCTACCAAAACTCCTTTTCCTTCTTCCAATTCGTATAATTTTATCTGTTCTCCGCTGGGTTTTTCGTTATTTACTAAAATAAAATCCACACTCTTGTTTAAATATTTTTCAATGTCTTTGACATAATCGCTCACTTTCCAATCACTTGTATGTTCAAGCTTATTCGTTAGGTTCATAGGGAAAATTATTTTCGCCTTGCTTTTTTTGATAGCTTCTTTAAAACCATCCACTATTAAATTTGGAATCACTGAGCAAAAGTAATTGCCAGGACCCAAAATTATGTAATCAGCTTTAAGTATAGCCTTCCTGGCATTTTCATTTAATAAAACTTCATTCTTATAGGAAATACTTTTGATACTAGCACTTTGTAAATTAGCATTTTGGATATTATTTTCTCCTTCAAATGTTTTTCCATCTGACAAAGAAATAGACAGCTCGGCTTTGTCTTTCGTTACTGGTATTACCATACCATTCACTTTTAAAATTTCAGAGGCGATCTCCACCCCTTCCGCAAAACTTCCAGTGACTTTTTCTAGTGCAGCCAGAAAAATATTGCCGAAACTATGGCCTGCCAAACCGCCATTTTCAAATCGATAATTCATGAGATTGCGCACCACATCGCTATGTTCAGAAAGAGCGACGAGGCATTGCCTCACATCTCCAGGAGGGAGTACGCCGAGTTCATCTCGTAATACGCCAGTAGACCCCCCATCATCCGACATAGAAACTAGAGCACTCAAAGAAACATCCTCAAGATTTTTAAGTCCGGACAATACAGTATAACTTCCCGTGCCTCCGCCCACAGTAACAATATTCTTTGCTGTAATTTTCATTTGTAAATAATAGCCTAAATTCTGATTTTTTGCTATATTGTAGCCTATGTGTGGCATCGTCGGATATATTGGCAAGAAACAGGCGCTACCAATCCTACTAAATGGATTGCATGATTTAGAATATCGCGGATATGACAGCGCCGGTATAGCAATTTTAGATAATGGGAAAATAGAACGCATACGCGAAACGGGCAAGGTTGATAATCTGATAAAAAAAACTAGAAAATACAAATTAACCGGCAACATCGGCATCGCGCACACTCGTTGGGCCACGCATGGTGAAGTTACAGAGCAAAATGCTCATCCGCATATTGCTGGCATGGGCCGTCTTACCATCGTGCACAACGGAATAATCGAAAATTTTAGTGAGTTGAAAAAGGAGTTAAAAGATCAAAATTTGGAATCAGAAACTGACTCAGAAGTTTTGGCAAAATTAATTTTTGAAAATTACAAAGGGGATTTGCTAAAAGCCGTTCAGAAGGCCCTAGCCCATGTGCGGGGAACTTATGGACTCCTTGTGATGCATGCTGATCATCCTGATGTCTTGATCGCGGCTCGTCTTGGAAGCCCGATAGCTATCGGCGTCGGCAAGGGCGAAAACTACATTGCCAGTGATGTCACTCCTATGTTGCCTTATACCAAAAAAGTGGTATTCCTAAACGATGGTGAGGTTGCGCAAATTACTCCGACAAATATAAAAATTTCAAATTTAAAAGAACAAAAAGTAAGCAAAAAAGTTACGCAAATTGATTGGAATAAAGAACAAGCGGAAAAAGGCGGATTTGAGAATTTTATGCTCAAAGAAATATTCGATCAGCCGACTGTATTTGAAGATGCCATTCGAGGCCGAACAAATATGAAGGAAGGCACAGCTGTTTTAGGAGGTCTGAACATGAATAAGGACGAAATAAAGAAAATAAAAAGAATAATAATCATAGGCTGTGGCACGGCTTCTTATGCCGGGATGGTAGGGAAATGCGCCTTTGAAAATCTGGCAGGCATAAGCGCAGAACTTGATGTCTCTTCTGAATTTAGATATCGCAATGCTGTAATAGACCCGAATACGTTAGTTTTTGCATTATCGCAATCCGGAGAAACTCTGGATACCTTAATGGCACTACGCGAAGCGAAGGAGCGGGGGGCAATAGTTCGAAGTATTGTAAATGTTATCGGGTCAACAATCGCGCGGGAAACTGGCGCGGGAACTTATATACACGCAGGTCCGGAATTGGCTGTCGCCTCGACCAAGGCATACACCAACACCGTTGCAGTTTTGCTTTTATATGCGCTTCAATTCGGCCGAATAAATAACCATACGAAAATTATAGATGGCAAAGAGATGCTTAAAGCTCTTTTAGAAATTCCAGAAAAAATGAACACGATTTTAGGCCAGTCAGATAAAATTAAAAAAATGGCTTTAAAATATAAAAATTACAAAAATTTCTTGTATTTGGGCAGAGGTGTGAACTTTCCGGTGGCTTTGGAAGGATCTCATAAATTAAAAGAGATAAGTTACATTCACAGTGAAGCTTATCCAGCGGGTGAGATGAAGCATGGAGCGAATGCTCTCCTGTCTCTGGATTTTCCCGTGTTCGCCATTATGACCAAAAATAAACTGTATGACAAAATAAAAAGCAACGTAATGGAAGTCAAAGCCAGAAAGTCAAAAGTCGTGGCTATTGCCACAATTGGCGACAAAGAAACTTTGGACCTTGCAGATGATATAATATATGTGCCAAAAACTTTAGAATTGCTTGAGCCACTTTTAAACACCATCCCATTGCAATTATTTGCGTATCACATAGCAGTGGTCTTGGGGCGCGATGTAGATCGACCACGTAATTTAGCTAAAAGTGTAACCGTAGAGTAAATTATGTCAACCAAAAAACAAGCAAAAAATAAAAAAAGAACAATCAAAGCTCTGACGCTAGATTTAAAAAAAGACGGTTGGAAAAAAAGTCGCGGTTTTGTTATGCGCAATGTGCCGATGCCAGTTTTGGATGATAAAAAAAATCCGGAAGATGCAACTTGTGTAATTTTAAAAGTTCTCTATGCTGGCGTCTGTGGTTCAGACAGGGGACTCTGGTATAGAACCGCTTTCAAAGATTTGGTTCATGAGTCGCTCAAAAAAGAAAAGAAAAATATGAGAATTACCGGTCATGAATTTGTCGGTGAAATTATAGAAGCTGGGAGCATGGTAAAAAATCTTTATTATGATCCAGATCCAAACAACAAAGCAAAAATTAAAGTGGGGAGTTTGGTTTCTGGAGATTCTCATATCATTTGTGGAAAATGCTACCAATGCCGAATCGGTGAACAAAATGTTTGTTTAAATGAATCAATTCTCGGCATTTCGATTGATGGAATTTTTGCCGAGTATGTAAAAGTCCCAGCTAAAAATTTATGGGCAGTGGATACGACACGCTTGCGTCCGGAAATCGTCGCTATTTATGATCCATTTGGTAATGCAGTTCACGCCACAACAGCGGTGGACTTTCGCGGACAACGAGTGGCGATATTTGGTTGCGGACCAATTGGATTATTTTCTATCCTACTGGCGCGAAATTTTGGCGCAGCCAAGATTATTGCTGTAGACATATTGCCTGAAAACTTGAAAATGGCCAAAAAATTAGGCGCTCACGAAACTATTTTAATTACCAAAGAAAACAAAAAAGAAGCTTGGGAATCGGACAAAAAAGTTGTTGAGCAAATAATGAAAATCACTTACGGTAAAGGCGTGGATATTTCCATGGAAATGGCAGGGGCTTTTTCTTCTGTAAATAATGCGATTGACAGCACTCGCCGAGGGGGCAAACTAATATTTTTTGGAATTAAAGATGGAGACCTAACCATTCCAAAATTTTCCCGCGTAATCGTGCGAGGTTTGACCATTCACAACATTATCGGCCGTGAAATTTTCCGAACTTGGCAAATAGCTCAGCGAATTTTAAATAACAAAGCCAATGGCATTGCGAATGCTATTTGGAATGTTATTTTAAAAAAAGGAAAGGGGACAATAATATCATTTAAAGATTTTACACTGGAGAGTTTTGAAAAATCGATGAATGAAAACCCAAAAATAATTTTTAAAATTAATGACTAATACGTATTGTAATACATATTATGAATATTGCTCTGAATAAAGAAAATAAAAGTTATGCTATCAAAGTCACGGCAGAGGAAGGAGGCAAAATTTTAGGTTGGGCTTATCTTTATATTATGTTTAATGATCTGCACAAAGAGCCATTTGGATTTTTAGAAAATGTTTTTGTGGAAGAAAGCAAACGCGGAAAAGGTGTCGGCTCAAAATTAGTGAAAGCTGCGATAACTGAAGCCAAAAAACAAAATTGCTACAAGCTTATCTGTACCAGTCGCAACGAAAATTCCGATTTACATGCATGGTACACTAAGCTTGGTTTTAAAGATTACGGCAAAGAATTCAGAATGGATTTATTATAATATAAAATATGTACTCCAAAAAATTAACTGAAAGTGTAAAAAAAGAATTGGAAGCGCTCAAAGAAGCAGGCAAATTTAAAATTGAAAGGGAATTGGAGGGAGCACAAGGTCCGGAAGTATCTATCGCTGGCAAGAAAGTTCTGATGTTTGCCTCAAACAATTACCTCGGACTGGCAAATCACCCGGAAATTGTAAAAAGCGCACACGAAGCCATAGATCAATATGGTTTTGGCCTTTCTTCAGTACGATTTATTTCCGGTACCGAAACTATACACAAAACTTTGGAGAAAAAATTGGCTGAATTCCTTGGTACCGAAGATTCTATCCTTTATTCCACGAATTTTATGTCTAATCTGGGATTCTTTGCCACCGTCGTTGACTTATTCGGCGGAGTACCAAGTGGTACTCCGACTACCAAGTCGCAAGTCGCCATTTACAGTGATGAATTAAACCATGCGAGTATCATTGACGCTTTTAAGCTGTGCAAGAAAGAAAATGTCGTAAAGCGAATTTACCCGCATGGCGATCTGGTTGCGCTAGAAAAAATGCTGAAAGAAGATGAAGATAAAGGTTATAGATTTAAAATAATTGTCACAGATGGAGTTTTTTCGATGGAGGGATATTTGGCGCAATTGCCGAAAATTTTAGAGCTTTCCCGAAAATATGGGGCGCTGACCTTTGTGGATGATGCGCATGCAGTGGGAGTTTTGGGTAAGAGAGGAGCGGGTACGCCAGAGCATTTTGGCCTGCATGGCAAAATTGACATTCTTTCGGGAACTTTTGGTAAAGCGCTCGGCGGAGCTGTCGGCGGATATGTGGCAGGTAAAAAAGAAATAATAGAATTACTTCGCCAGAAATCCCGCACTTATCTTTTCTCAAATTCCATCCCTCCATCGGTAGTTATGGCTTCTATTAAGGCGCTTGATTTATTGAAAGATATGCCAGAACTTTTAGATAAAGTAAAAGAAAATTCAGAATATTTTAGGAATGGACTAAAAAAATTAGGTTTTAATGTTTTAGCAGGCGAACATCCGATCGTGCCGGTAATGCTGGGCGATGCGGCCAAAACACAGGAGATGAGTAAGAAATTACTACAAAAAGGATTGTTTGTGGTGGGACTGTGGTTTCCAGTAGTGCCGGAAGGCGCCGCTCGACTGCGTTTTCAAATCTCTGCGGCACATACTCATAAGCAAATTGATCAGGCGCTAAAAATCATGGAGGAAGTTGGTAAAGAAATGAAAATAATGTAATATGTTGGTATGATTTCTCGGATATATGTGATGCCAAAAAAAGCGACTACTAGAGCAGATTCCTATCTCATTGACTCCAAATTGTCCTATGAAGAACTCACAAAGCTCGCCCAAGCCCTCACCAATTCGATCCTAGAAACATATTTTATCAACCACTTGGAGGTCTTGCCTCCAAGTGGAAAAAAAACCTCCAAGTTTAACTATGCGACTGAAATAGGTTTTTTGCCCGGGGTGACGGATAATGTCGGTCACACGGTCAAAGAAATAGCGATTGACTTGTTGCATCCAAAGAAATCCAACAATTTTGCGGTTTATACTTCTAGGGTTTTTTTTAGTAAAAAAAAATCCTTTCCTGCATACAATTCCTTAATCGAAAGAGCGTATATCAGCGAAATAAGAAACGGAAAATTCAATTTTCCCAACCAAGTTCCCAAAGTAGTATTAAAAAACAAGAAACCAGTAATAAATGTAGATCTTGGTGTAAGCGAAGAAGAATTAATTAAAATAGGCAAAGAAGGGATCCAAGATGAGGTAGGTAAGCGAAGAGGACCGCTGGCGCTGGATTTGTCTTCGATGCAAGTCATAAAAGAATATTTTAGTAAATTAAAAAGAAATCCGACCGATATTGAATTAGAATCTTTAGCCCAGACTTGGTCGGAACATTGCAAGCACACTATTTTTGCAAATCCCATCGATGATATTCAAAACGGTTTGTATAAAACTTACATCAAAGGCGCCACTAATTTAATCCGGAAACAGAAGGGAAAGAACGATTTTTGTGTTTCAGTATTTTCCGACAACGCCGGCGGGATAGTTTTCGATAAAGATTATTTGATTACGCATAAAGTGGAGACGCACAACAGCCCTTCCGCCCTCGATCCCTTTGGTGGAGCAGTGACTGGAATAGGGGGAGTCAATCGGGATGCTATCGGATTCGGCTTAGGCGCAAAACCCGTGGCAAATACTTATGGATTTTGCCTTGGCTACCCAGAAGATCAAAAGAGGTTGTTCAGAGACAAGAACCTGACTCAACCCATGCTCTCGGCGAAAAGAATAATGGATGGAGTAATTAAAGGAATAAATGTCGGGGGTAATTGTTCTGGAATTCCTACGCTTAATGGTTTTGTAAAATATGACGATAGATTTAGAGGAAAACCCTTGGTATTTGCTGGCACCGTAGGACTTATTCCTAGAAAATCTGGAAGTAACTTATTGCATGAAAAGAAGGCCAAGGCAGGAGACTATATTGTCATGGTGGGCGGCAGAGTCGGACTCGATGGCATCCACGGCGCTACATTTTCTTCAGTGATTATGGACTCAAATTCTCCGGCAACCGCGGTGCAAATAGGCGATCCAATCACCCAAAAGAAACTTAGCGATGCCATAGTTAAAGAAGCGCGAGAAAAGAATTTATACGATAGCATCACCGACAACGGCGCTGGAGGATTGTCTTGCTCGGTAGCGGAAATGGCGAAAGAAGTGTGCCTAGCCAGAGGCAAGCAAGGCGGCGCAAAAGTTTTTTTAGATAAAGTGCCACTAAAATATCCCGGGCTTCAACCGTGGGAGATTTGGATTTCTGAATCTCAAGAACGTATGACCCTCTCTGTACCAAAAAACAAATGGGGGGCATTTCAAAAGCTGATGCAAAGCCGGGGAGTAGAAGCGACTGTGATAGGGGAATTCACAAATTCTCCGAAAGTTGTTGTGAATTATCAAGGAAAAAAGATAGTGGATCTAGATATGGAATTTTTGCATAATGGATTGCCAAAACAGCATCTATACACGGAAGCAACCTCACCCCAACCCTCTCCTGAAAGGCGAGGGAGCTCCTTCCCATTCCAGGGGAAGGCGGGGGATGAGGTCTATACAAAAACTCTAGAAGATCTTCTGGCCGATAAAAACATCTCCGGATTTTCTTTCATCTCTGAACAATACGATCACGAAGTACAAGCGTCTTCGGTGTTGAAACCCCTCTCAGGTACTGGACGAATCAACACTGACGCTCAAGTTTTCCACCCGGTTTTGAATTCTAACAAAGGAGTCGTCTTATCGTCAGCGACTTATCCTTCGTATGGCGACATCAGCACCTATCATATGGCCGCCTGCGCCTTGGATACCGCCGTTCGAAATATAGTGGCTTGCGGTGGCACGCTCTCTCATCTCGCTATTTTGGACAATTTCTGCTGGTGCTCATCCAATGACCCAAAACGGCTATACCAGCTTGTAGAGGCCGTAAAAGCCTGCTACGACTATGCTATAGGCTATGGCACACCCTTTATTTCCGGTAAAGACAGTATGTTTAATGATTTTAAGGGATACGATGAGAAGGGCAACTCAGTCGCTATTTCTATCCCGCCCACGTTGCTCATCTCGGCCATTAGTGTTATGCCAGACTTATACAAAACCGTTTCACCCGAATTTAAAAAAGCTGGCGATATAATTTATTTATTAGGAGAGACAAATGATGAGCTCCCAGAAAATAATGTGCCAAAAGTAAATTTAGAGAAAAATTTAAAAACTTACCTGGCTTTAGAAAAAGCTATTCAAAAAGAACTTATCGCTTCTTCAATTTCGGTAACCCTAGGCGGACTCGGGATTGCTCTAGCTAAAGCCTGCGTCGGAGGCATGCTCGGCTGCCAAGTTTCTCTCGACCAGATAGAGTCTAAAGCTCTATCTGGAGATGTAAAACTTTTTTCTGAAAGCCAAGGACGAATCCTACTATCAGTATCGCCAAAAAATGCCGCAAAATTTGAGAAAATAATTAAAGGGATTACTTTTACAAAACTCGGGAAGATAGAAAAAAATGGTAAAATCATAATCAAAGAAGGGAAGAATAAGATATTAGAAACCAATGTCAAGAAATTGCATAGAATTTACCATAAATTTTCTAACTCACAAAAATGACAAATAAAACAAGCGAAACAAAAAATTGTATGAATTGTAAAAAGGATTTCGTCATCGAGCCGGATGATTTTGGATTTTATGAAAAGATGGGCGTACCCGCGCCAACTTTTTGTCCGAATTGTAGATTTCAGAGAAGATTACTTTTTAGAAATAATCGAGTCTTTTATAAAAGAGAATGTGTCTTATGCACTAAATCATTTTTAACTTTATATAATAAAGAGCGCCCATATATTATTTACTGCCATGATTGTTGGCTTTCTGATAAGTGGGACCAGATGACTTATGGGCATGAATATGATTTTTCGATTCCGTTTTTCAATCAATTTCATTCTCTCCAATCTGAAGTTCCAAAGGCTAATCTTCATCAAACTAATTTTATCCGAAGCGAATATTGCAACTATGGCCTTGATTTCAAAGAGTGTTACCTTTTATTCGGCGGAAATCAAAATGAAGGAGTTTATTTTGGCAACCAAATTTTTGACTCGCGCGATTCTTTAGATATTGCTTTTTCCGAAAAAGTTGAATTAAGCTATGAGATTTTTGAATGCCAGCGCGCAAATAAATTATTCTTTAGCAATCATTGTACGGATTGCATTGAAAGTTATTATTTAATAGATTGCAGAAATTGCCTAAATTGTTTCGGTTGCGTTGGTTTGGTGAATAAACAATATTATATATTTAACGAACCGTATACCAAAGAAAAATATCAAGAATTCATAAAATCAAACGATCTCGGAAATTTTAAAAGTCATAAAAAAAATCTTGCGAAACTTCAAGAGCTATCATTAGAAATGCCTCGTCGTTACTCTCACATCTATAAATGCGTTAATTCTGACGGAGATGATTTGTCGGAAACCCGCAATACTCATAATTCTTTTACTTCTCGCCAAACAGAAGATTCAAAATATTTATTTTTTTGCCGAAACAATGTAAAGGATTGCTACGATAATTCATTCCAGGGTTTCAACAGCGAACTTCTCTATGAGATTGCCAGTGGTTTCGGAGGATCAAATACCGCTTTTGGTGTCAGAAATTTATTCAATCAGAATTCACATTACAATGAAGAATGTGAGAATTGTTCAAATATTTTTGGCTGTGAAGGTTTACGTAAAAAACAATATTGTATTTTAAATAAACAATACACAAAAGAAGAATACGAGAAGCTTTTGCCAAAAATCATAGAGCATATGAATGACATGCCGTATATAGATGCCAAAGGAATCACTTATAAATACGGAGAATTTTTTCCATCCGAACTTTCTCCTTTTGCTTATAATGAAACTATTGCGCAAGAATACTTTCCTTTAACTAAAGCAGAAGCCTTGAAACAAGGATATTCTTGGCAAGACACAGAAGATAGAAATTATAAAATTGATGTAGAAAATAAAGACATACCTGATAATATACAAGGCGTTGCGGATGATATAGTGAATAAAGTAATTGCCTGTGAACACAGTGGTAAATGCAAAGACCAGTGCACAGAAGCTTTCAAAATCATTCCGGAAGAATTTAAGTTCTACAAGAGAATGAATTTGCCATTACCTAGATTGTGTCCGAACTGTAGGCATTATCAAAGAATTAATCAAAGAAATCCGTTAAAACTTTGGAATAGGCAATGTGTGTGCGACAAAGAAAATCATTTTCACGGAGCGGAGAAGTGTGAAATAGAATTTAAAACCACTTATGCGCCAGATCGACCAGAAATAGTGTATTGCGAAAAATGTTACCAGCAGGAAGTTTATTGATATCTCTAATTCGCGCGAATAAGCGAACAAGGAAATTATGAAACCCAAACCAAAAATCATTATAATGTCCGGCTATGGACTTAACTGCGAAGAAGAAACGAAATTTGCTTTTGAGTCTGTGGGTGGTAAAGCTGATATTGTACATATCAATGACCTGATCGCGAAACCTAAAATGCTTTCGGAATATCAAATCTTGGTTTTCCCGGGAGGGTTTTCCTATGGCGATGATACCGGGAGCGGGAAAGCTTACGCCAACAAATTCAAAAATCATTTGACCAAAGAACTGGCAGAATTTTTATCACGCGATACTCTCACGATAGGCATCTGCAACGGTTTTCAGATTATAACTAATCTTGGTATCCTGCCGGGAGCGCTAGCGCACAATAAAAGTGGCCAGTATATCGATCGCTGGGTGGATTTAGAAGTGCCCACTTCCGCCAAGGCTTCGGCGTGGTTAAAAGGCATAAAAAAAATATCTCTACCAATAGCGCACGGCGAGGGACATTATGTGAAGAATACAAAAGATATGGATGTTGCTTTTAAATATGTCAGAGGGGAAATTTGCAAGTTCCAAAATTTAGAACCAAATCCAAATGGATCAGATTTTGGCATTGCCGGAGTTTTAGCGTATAATGGCAGAGTTTTGGGGATGATGCCGCATCCGGAGAGAGCGATGTTTGATCATCAGACTCCTTTGTGGCAAATGAATAAGAATAAAGAGGGCTTGCCCCGCCTGAAAACTAGGCGGGGTGAAGGCTTACAGATTTTTAAAAACGCAATTAATTATTTTCAATGAGTGAACTAAAAGAAAAATGTGGAATCGTAGGCGTATACGGTAAAGATTTACCTGTTTCAAAACTGGCTTTTTTTGCTTTGTTTGCTTTGCAACACAGAGGGCAAGAAGCATCCGGCATCACTACCAATGATGGAGACAAACTGCGAACTCATAAAGGCGCCGGGCTGGTAGCCCAAGTTTATAAAGAAAAAGATATTGAAAATTTAAAAGGCTACATCGGCATCGGGCACAATAGGTATTCCACTTCGGGTGGAGGAGCGCTGGATCATGCTCAGCCGGTAGTAAACAAAGAAGAAACTTTTGCGCTGGCGCACAATGGCAACCTGCCAAGCGTAAAACTTTTGGAGGAATTTCTGGCTTCGCACAAAATACTGAAACAGAACAGATCCGATTCAGAATTGATAACCGATGCGATTAATTATTATATTCAAGAGGGAAATTCTATCGAAGAATCTATGGAAAAAGTATTTCCCTTGCTCTCTGGGTCATTTTCACTCGTGATAATGGATAAAAACAATTTAGTCGCCGTGCGAGACGCTTATGGGATGCGTCCGCTCGCGCTCGGAAAGATCGATGAAGGATATATCATTGTGTCAGAGACCTGCGCGCTTCATACTATCGGCGCGACTTTTGAAAGAGAAATAGAGCCCGGGGAAATGGTGGTCATCAATGGGAGGGGAATAAAAAGTGTACAGCTCGCAAAACCTACCCCAAATCACGATATATTTGAATATGTTTATTTTGCTCGGCCAGATTCGGTCTTAAACGGCAAACTAATATATGAAGTCCGGAAAAACTTCGGCGTCACTCTGGCCAAAGAATTTAAGATCAGGGCTGACGCCATAGTGCCAGTGCCAGATACTGCTACCCCGGTCGCCTTAGGGTACAGCGTGGCCTCCGGAATCCCAATCGAAATGGCTTTGGTGAAAAATCGCTATGTGCACAGAACTTTCATTGAGCCTGATCAAAAATCCCGCCGGCATAGCGTCGCCCTGAAGCTCATCCCACTGCCACAAGTTCTGAAAGACAAAAAAATAATAGTCATAGATGATTCGATCGTGCGAGGAAATACATGTAAAAGATTAGTGGAAACATTTTTCAAATCCGGCGTCAAAGAAGTCCACCTGGTGATTTCTTCTCCGCCTATTCGCTTTCCAGATTTTTATGGCATCGATACCCCGAAACAAGACCAACTGATCGCTTCTAGTAAAACTGTAGAGGAAATCCGCGAATTCCTCGGGGCTACCTCTCTACACTTTCTCTCCTTTGATGGAATGATAAAATCCATCGGCTTGCCAAAGGAACACTTATCCACTTCTTGTTTTACCGGCGTTTACCCGATTGACTTAAAAGAACGTAAGAATGAAGTAAACTACGATGTCCCAAAAGAATAAAACGAAATTAGCGATTTTAGTTCACGAAGGCGGCACGCAAACTAATCTGGCTGCCATCAGAAGCGCAATTAAAGAGGGAAGAATAAATGCCGAAATTTCCGTCATCGTTTCCGATATAGAAAACCCGATGCCAATTTTAGAAAAAGTATCGCCGGATTATATTTGCCTTTGCGGTTGGAAGAAAATCATACCGAATGAAATGATTAAAAAATATGAAAATAAAATCTTAAATTTGCATCCAGGTTTGATTCCCGATACAAAAGATGGCCAAGCGCTAAATCCTGACAATATAATTGGACTATGGAATAAGGGAATGTATGGCAGCAAAGCCATCCAAAACTTCCTAGACCAAAAAGCCACTTTTGCCGGCTCTTCTATCCATTTTTTAACCTTGGACTTCGATTTCGGACCGGTTCTAGGAAGGATTTTTGAAAAAATCTTAGCTGATGATACGGTAGAATCTTTGTATACAAGATTGAAGAAAAAAGAAAACCAGTTGTATGTGGAAGTTTTAGAGAAATTAACCTCACCCCAGCCCTCCCCTGACAGGGGAGGGAGTAAGCGAGAGGTGATAAACATTTTAATAGTTGGAGCGGGCGGGGGACGAGAATATGCCTTGGGGTGGAAGATATCTCAATCGCCTCGAGCGGGAAAGTTATTTTTTGCGAGAGGGAATGCTGGTACGGCGCAAATTGGCACTAATTTAGACATAAAAGAATCAGACATAGTCGGACTTATAGAATTCGCCAAGAAAGAGAAAATCAATCTAACTCTGGCGGTTTCAGATGATGTGTTAGCTAGAGGCACTGTAGATGAATTTAAAAAAGCGGGACTCCGAGTCTGGGGACCAACTAAAGCCGCGGCTCAGCTGGAGTGGTCAAAAGCTTTTTCCAAAGATTTCATGCGCCGACATAACTTGCCAACAGCTAAATTTGAAATATTTACTGATTTTAAAAAAGCAAAAGAATATGTAAGTAAACAATCATTGCCTATCGTCATCAAAGCGAGCGGGCTGGCACTCGGCAAGGGCGTAGTAATCGCGCAGACTTTAGCAGAAGCGACTGAGACATTAGAAAGTATGATGGTGAAGAAAGTTTTTGGGAATTCTGGGACAGAAATAGTCATAGAAGAATTCCTGACTGGCCCAGAAATTTCCATTCATGCATTTTCGGATGGCAAAAATTATAAAATGTTTCCAGCATCGCAAGATCATAAAAAAATAGGGGAAGGGGATATGGGGTCAAATACGGGAGGAATGGGAACTATCAGTCCACTAACTTTTGTAAGCAAAGAAATGATGGGTAAAATTGAAAAAGAAATTGTCGCTCCGACTCTCAAAGGAATGCAGGATGATGGAACACCATTTGAAGGAGTTTTATACCCCGGATTAATGCTTACTAAAGATGGGCCTAAAATTCTTGAATATAATACGCGTTTTGGTGATCCAGAGACTCAAACATACATGAGATTATTGGAAACTGATTTGTTAGATATTATTGATGCCTGTATTGATGGAAAACTTAAAAACCTCGAAATTCAATGGGAAAAAAATCTTTTTGCCTGCAATATTGTTCTCTGTTCCGGCGGATATCCGGGGAATTATGAGAAGGGAAAAGAAATTTTAGGTTTAAATTCTCCTCTTGAGGAGTACCCTTTAGGGGGAGGTGGACTGAATTTATCCACCCCGTCTCGCAAGCGAGCCACCCCTCAAGAGGGGAATGAGATAGTTATTTTCCACGCCGGAACAAAAGTTGTGAGGTCTTGCCTCACAACTAACGGCGGGCGAGTGCTGGGAGTTTCTGCGGTCGGTAAAACCCTCTCTGATGCCCTTCAAAAAGCCTACAAGGCCATAGAAAAAATTTCTTTTGATGGGATGAAGTATAGAAGGGATATAGGTCAAAAAGCAATTAAATTATAAAGATACCACAATAGCAACGGTCGTGGTTATTATGGTATTATTTTTGAAAACTTACTTCTCCCACTCAAAAAAGTGTTCGCGGTCTGGACCGGTGCCGACGGAGATAATTTTGACGTCGAGGTCGGAGAGTTTGGTTTTTATATATTTTAAATATGAAGCGAGTTCTTTGGAAACTTTTTTCTTGTCATTAACTCCGAAATTAACTTTCCCCCAGCCGGGGATTTGATCGGTAATGACACTGGTAATTTCATTTAAATAAAGCGGAAATTCTTTAAAAGTTTTGTTTGCATTTTTGTATCCAGTGACCACTTTTACTTTTTCGCTCAAGCAGATGTCGGCTTTATTGATAAAAATTTTATTGGCGCCGGAGAGCGAGATGGCATGGCGCAGGGCAAATAAATCCAGCCAGCCACACATCCGAGGCCGGCCGGTGGTGGCACCAAATTCATGTCCAGCGTCTTGAAAAGCCTTTTCTAGCGCTTGGTCCTCTATCCGGGAAGGGAAGTGACCACCGCCTACTTTGGTCGTATAGGCTTTAATCACGCCATAGATGTTGCGTAGATAGGTGTGCGGTACGCCGAGGCCTAGGCAGACATTTGCCGGCAGAGTATTGGAACTAGTGACGAAGGGAAAGTCTCCGAAATCCACATCCAGCATCACCGCTTGCGCGCCTTCGGCTAGAATATTTTTACCTTCAGATAATCTTTTTTGGATTAAAAAAGACAAATCGCAGATTTTTAATTTTTTAAGTTCCTGAATGGCCTTGTTCCATTTTTCTTTAGCCTCATTTATTTTTTCAACAGGAATTTCAAAACCATATTTTTCTTTATACATATTTAAAATATTCAGATGAAATTCCGAAAGAGTGGCGATTTTTTGTTCAAAGTCGCTCATAAGTACATCACCGATCAAAAGCCCTCGACGAGCCCGCACATCGCTATAAGCCGGGCCGATACCTCTTGAAGTCGTGCCTATTTTGCCTCCTCCCGATTTATTTCTCATAAACTCATCCGCTTGATCTAGAAAAGGATGCAGGTAGGACACCAGTTTGGCCCGATTTGAAATATATAAACGAGAAGTGACATCAAAACCTAAATCTTTCAATTGCTTTATTTCATTAATTAAAGACACCACATCGATAACCACGCCGTTGCCAATATAGAGCTCAATGCTTTTGGTTAGGCATCCGGAAGGAACAATGTGGCCGACAAAAGTCATATCACCGATTTTGAGAGTGTGCCCAGCATTTGCTCCACCTTGAAAACGCGCCACGGCGCAATATTTTCCTTCCGAAAGAAGTTCATCTATGTTTTTACCCTTGCCTTCGTCTCCCCATTGCAGACCGACAACTGCGTCAATCGATCCTTCTTTGCCTTTTTTCATAATTTATTATTCTTGACTATAATTAGGCGCTTCTTTGGTAATGATAACATCGTGCGGATGGCTTTCTTCTATTCCAGATTGCGTGATTCGGATAAATTTGGCTTTTTGCTGAAGAGTCAAAATATCTTTAGCTCCGCAATATCCCATCCCAGAACGAAGCCCTCCTATAAACTGATAAATTACTTCAGCCAGCCCGCCTTTAAAAGAAACTCGTCCCACAATTCCTTCTGGCACAAGTTTTTTAATGTCATCTTCGGCGTCTTGGAAATATCGGTCTTTAGAACCTTGTTTCATCGCTTCAATTGAACCCATCCCGCGAATAGTTTTATATTTTCTGGATTCTAGAATTATTATTTCGCCTGGGGATTCTTCAACTCCAGCGAAAAGAGAACCAACCATTACCGAGCTAGCTCCAGCCGCGATAGCCTTGCCGATGTCTCCGGTATGCCTTATGCCACCATCGGCTATTACCGGCACACCCGAACCCTTGGTCGCTTGGGCTACTTCATAAACTGCTGAAAATTGAGGAAAACCGACACCCGCGATCACTCGTGTAGTGCAAATTGATCCCGGCCCAATACCTACCTTAACCGCATCCGCTCCGGCTTTGATCAAGTCTTTAGCCGCCTCCGCTGTAGCTATATTTCCAACAATAACTTCAAGTTTCGGAAATCCTTTTTTGATTTTCTTTAACATTTCTATCACCCCCTTAGAGTGGCCGTGGGCAGTATCGATCACCACTACATCCACTCCGTTTTGCGTTAGTGCTTTGACCCTCTCTATAGTGTCGGCTGTTACCCCCACCGCCGCGCCTACGCGCAATCGGCCAAAGTCGTCTCGGCAAGAATTCGGGCGAGATTTAACTTTCATAATATCTTTATAAGTAATGAGACCAACGAGCTTGTTGTTTTTATCCACCAGTGGCAACTTTTCCACTTTATATTTGGTCAGGATTTTTTCCGCCTCCACTAAATTGGTGCTAATGTTGCCAGTAATTAAATTTGTCTTGGTCATTATGTCAGAAACAGGTAGTTCAAAGTTTTTCTGAAAGCGCAGATCGCGGTTGGTGAGGATTCCCACGAGTTTCATATTTTTATCTACGATCGGAATCCCGCCGATTTTATTTTCTTTCATAATAGCCAGCGCCTCTTTGACCAAGGCTCCCGGAGACAAAGTGATCGGATCATGAATCATGCCTGACTCGGAACGCTTGACCTTGCGAACTTGCTTGGCCTGCTCCTCGATCGTCATATTTTTGTGAATAATCCCGATTCCGCCTTCTTGGGCCATCGCAATCGCCATCGCACCCTCGGTGACCGTATCCATCGCCGCGGAAATGATCGGCACATTGAGTTTTATTTTTTTAGTCAGTAGGGAAGTGATATCTACATCCCGAGGTAAGACCTCGGAGTATTGCGGCACAAGCAGTACATCGTCATAAGTGAGCCCCTCTGTAAAATTTTCTCGTGATTTTTGTGGCATAATTTGTTACGTAATGTATTACGTATATTAGCATATTGCAACTTTTTTTAAAATAGTATATTCTTGAAATATGAATACTTTAAGGAAATATCTGCAGATGCTTTGTATAAAAAATTAGGACTGATTTAGTTATGCACTATACTTTCAAAGGAAAATCGGAGACTATCGTGTTTCTTTCGATGTTGAAAATGATACTGTAAAAATCCTAAAAGTTGCTCACCGTAAAGATATTTATAAATAAAATGGTTTCATTGATGAAAAACATTCAAATTTTGATCGTGGATTACGGCTCGCAGTATACGCTAGTTATCGGGCGGACCTTACGAGAACTTGGAGTAAGAAGTGTTATTTTGCCACCGAAAAAAACTGATATGTGGCTGAAAAATAATGCCCCAAAAGCCGTTATTCTTTCAGGCAGTAATTGGAGTGTTCACAATGAGGGCGCTCCGGGATTGCCAAAATCACTGGACAATGCCGGAGAGAAGTATTTAATATTGGGTGTTTGTTACGGGATGCAGCTCCTAGCTCATAAACTCGGCGGCAAGGTCGCCAAACCTCACGACCATCGTGAATACGGGCCAGCAGAAGTAATAGTAAATACCAAACATCCGCTTTTTAAAAATATTCAGCAAAAAACTAAAGTGTGGGCCAGTCATGGAGACACTGTCACTAAACTTCCGAAAAACTTTACTTCGATTGCTACTTCGGGGGGCATATCAGCTATGGCTGATATGCGTAATAGGGTAATGGGAATCCAGTTTCATCCGGAAGTCGTCGACACCAAGGAAGGAAAAAAAATATTACAAAATTTTCTGAATCTCGCCGGCTGTCACAAAGATTGGGATCCCATAAATTTAATTCATGAGATTCAAAAAGAAGTTTTAGATATTGTAACCTCTCCCCAACCCTCCCCTGACAGGGGAGGGAGTAAGGGTAAGGTGATTAAGCAAAATGTAATTTTGGGTTTCTCCGGGGGAGTGGATTCAACCACTCTAGCGGCCGTCTTGGCGCCGGTCTTGGGCAAAAGACTGGTATGTGTCGCTATAGATACTGGTGGCGTGCGAGCTAGTGAATTAGAAGAAATAAAAACCAACGCTCTGAGTGTTCTGGGCGCTGGAGTCAAAAATTTGGTTGTGATTTCCGCCGCCAAAGAATTTATAAAAAATATCGGCACCACTATTGACGGCGAAGAAAAGCGCGCTAAGTTTCGCACCGTTTATAAAAAAATATTTGAACAACAGATAGAAAAATATAAAGCCGGTTTTATTGTGCAAGGCACTTTAGCGACTGACCTTATTGAAAGTGGAAAAATGGGGGAGTCGGCCATGATCAAGACCCATCACAACGTCGGTCTTTCCTGGAAAATACAAGATCTACATCCCTTTCGCAATTTATTCAAATACGAAGTCCGCGAACTCGCTCGTGCCCTTAAATTACCCAAAACTATTCATGAACGCAATCCATTCCCCGGTCCGGGATTATTTTTACGAGTGGTGGGAACGCCAGTCTCCAAGGAAAATATCGCCCTAGTGCGTGAAGCGGATAAAACGGTCACTGAAATTCTAAAAAAACATAATTTAGTAAAAGAAATTTCGCAAGTCATCGTAGCCCTTCTTGGCATCAATTCGGTCGGGGTCAAAGGCGATGAACGCGTTTACGGACATTCCTTGGCCGTTCGAGCGATCAAGACCTCCGACTTTATGACCGCCAAAGGCTATTATTTTCCGGAAGTGGTAATGAATGAAATAACCAGCGCCTTAACCAAGCATCAAAGAATAGTGAG
>Ga0209541_10002225_pt1 | contig 37025 bp, 47 predicted proteins | sample RifCSPlowO2_01_FD_184027 | JGI IMG/M metagenome (GOLD analysis project Ga0209541, IMG submission 184027) | Groundwater microbial communities from Rifle, Colorado - Rifle CSP2_plank lowO2_0.1 (SPAdes) (version 2) | ecosystem: Environmental > Aquatic > Deep subsurface > Groundwater | place...
TGTTGCAGGAACAACTACGGGAATCTCAACTTGGAATGGAGAACTTGTGTCTATTGCAGATTATTGTAGCTTCTCGCCCTTGAATCCAGATGAACAATTTGTTAATGAGTTTTATTGTAATTCAGAGGATAAGGTTGCTCAAGATGTGATTCTTTGTTCTGGTGGCTGTAAAGATGGCGCCTGCATTCTTGAAGGCGGAGTTCAACTTGGACCAGACGCAATTGTTAAAAATGTACCAAATGTTGATTTAACTACACAATCTGGATACGTTGGGTTAACTAACGCGAATACAATAAATATAATGTCTGAACATAATGAAGGTATTGAGTTATCCATATCAAATTTAAGTGGAAATGTTAGAAAAGTATACACAACCATGCTTTGGATAACAAATAAACCAACTGATTCTAATTATGATTTAATCTTTTATGAAGATCCTGCAAACTCGCACAAAATAACCTTTGGGTTTGAAGTAAAAACTAATAAGAACTCTTAACCACCTTTAAACTGTAACATCGAATTTGTACTTTCTTCAATCACATCGCCTTTTAAAGCATCTATTTTTACATTAATTAAATTAAAATCACTTCCCAATAAACTAACATTCCACAATAATTTTCCCAGATATTGCAAAATAAATATCTTCTTAAAAAATAGTTTTCCCTTAAATTTTTTACTCAGCAATTTACTTATTTTATCCAAATCAAATTTTATATTTTCTACATTAATCGCCTTTAGTTTTTTACTGCTTTGGTTAAAAATTTTTTGATCTTGGTTGATTGTTATCTTCTCATCAACAACAAATGTAGTTAATTTGTTTTCTTTAGGCAAATAATAATCAAAACTCCAAATTCCTTTATTATCCTTATCTAGCATTATAAAACAATTAGACAAATAAGCCTCTTTATTTCTTAATCCCCATTCCTTAAACTCTTTAGAGTGCATTAATTTTTTATAATCTTTTAACATCATAATTCTCTGTTTTCAATCTTTTTTGTTAATTTATTTAAAAACTCGTTTAATTTTACATTAAATTCAACTTTTCCATCTAATGTTCTTACAGCTAATGTTTTACTTTTCTGCTCTTTGTCGCCTATTGTAATCGCAATTGGTATTTTTCTTAGTTGAGCTTCTCTTACCTTCTTCGGAATGCTCTCATTTCTGTCATCTAGCTCAACTCTAACATTATTTTTAATTAATTCTTCTTTAACTTCAGAAGCGAATTTCAAATTTCCTTCGTTGATATTTAGTATAATAACTTGAATTGGAGATAACCATATCGGGAATTTTCCAGAAAAATGCTCAACTAATATTCCAATAAATCTTTCAAAGCTTCCAAATATTGCACGATGTATCATCACAACTCTATGTTTTTTTCCATCTTTTCCCTCATAATTCAAATCAAAACGCTCTGGCATTTGGAAATCTAATTGAATTGTTGCTAATTGCCAATCCCTATTAAGTGCATCTTTAATATGTATATCTATCTTTGGACCGTAAAATGCACCGTCTTTTTCTTTAAGCTCATATTTTATTTTATTTATTTTTAATGCATTTTCCAATGATTTTTCAGCATTGTCCCATAACTTCTTATCGCCCATTGCTTTATCTGGTCTTGTTGCTAAATAAAAATTTGGTGTAAATCCAAACAAGGAATAAAATTTAATTACTAATTTAAGCACATTTGTTATTTCTTCTTGTATTTGTTCTTCTGTACAAAATATATGGGCATCGTCCATTGTAATTTGTCTTACCCTAAACAACCCACCAAGAGCACCGCTTAATTCATTTCTATGCAACCTTCCAATCTCACTTAACCTTATTGGCAAATCCTTGTAGCTTCTTAATTTAAAACTGTAAATAATTGTTGCTTCTGGGCAATTCATTGGTTTAAGATAATAATTTTCTTTCTCTAAATTTAATTTAAACATGCTTTCCTTATAATGTTCTAGATGCCCAGATTGTTTAAACAAATCTTCTTTTATAACAATTGGAGTATTAATTTCAAGATAGTTTGATTGTTCGTGTATCATTCTCCAATATCTTTCAAGCTCTTTAAAAACAATCATACCGTTTGGTAGCCAAAAAGGCGCACCCGGAGAATACTCGTGGAAAAAAAACAATTCTAATTCTTTTCCAAGCTTTCTATGATCCCTCTTTTCAGCTTCTTGTAAATTATTTAAATAGGATTTAAGATCTTGTTCATTTGTCCAAGCAGTTCCGTAAATCCTTGTAAGCTGTTTATTCTTGCTATCTCCCTTCCAATAAGCTTTTGCTGTTTTTAGCAATTTAAATGATTTAAACTCAGAGGTATTCTTAGCATGCCCCCCCTTGCATAAGTCATAATAATCCCCATGCTGATAAAATTGAACTTTTTCTCCAGGAATCTCTTTTAATAATTCTAATTTATATGGCTGGTCTTTCAATAATTTTAAGGCGTCTTTTCTTGACATTAAAACTTTTTTGAACTCTAGTTTTTTATTTATTATTTCCCCCATTTTCTCTTCTATTTTTGGGAGATTCTCATCTGTTATGTTAACATTATCAAAGTCATAATAAAAACCATCTTCTATACTTGGACCGATGGCAAACTTAGCTTTTGGATAAATTTCTTTTACTGCGCTAGCTAAAACGTGCGCAAAAGAATGTCTTAATTCATCTAGATTCATGATATTAGAGAAAATCAAGAATATTTAAAGTTTATTATAATTTAAGGATTTGATGCTTGAATATTAAACCAGGCAAATCCAGTACCACCAATAGTCTTCATACAAATCTGAAGAGTTCCTAAGGTTCCAGCGTTACTATACCAAAACATTCCTTCATAAGTTGCACTGCAAGTTGGTCTCGTAAGAGTACCATAATTAACTTTAACTCCACCTGTTCCTGTTATTATACCACCAACACCTAAATTTTTACCAGAGACAAGAACATTATCTAAAACAGTTATTGATCCACCTGTTGTTGCAGCTAGCAACTGATCTGTATAAATTGCTTTACCAGCATTCATTTTTATATTATCATAGACGAGAATATCGTTAACATTTTTTCCTTTAATTACCGAAGTCCATAGGGTATTATGACTCTGAGAATTGTCCCATGTGCTAGCAATGGCAATTCCAGCTGCAACTACTCCAATAACAATCATTAGAACTATGAGATGTTTCTTTTCAATGTTGAAAGTTATCTTCATTTTACCTCTTTTTTCTAATTAATATATATGAATAACCTATTTATATACTTTTCCATAAAGTATTTATATTAGTCCTCTAATATAAAGAATATGAAAATAACTAGGACATTAACCACACTATTCATCCTTTTAGTTTTAGTTATCTCTGTTAACGCAGATGTTAGTGTTTTAAGTAATATAGAAAGTGTCTATAATTTAAATGAAAGGTTTTCTTTAAGAACGAGCATAAGCTATACAAAAGATATTTCTGGGTATATAAAAGTTAATGCCGATTGCACGAGCAAGAACTTTGATTATTATGTAACACCTTTTGATTTTAAAACAACACCTCAAGAATTAATTATTCCTAGCTTAACTATAACTGGAGAAATGGTTGGGAATTGTAATTTAAATCTTTTTATGCTTGATCTAAACAATAATTTATTAAACCAGGCATTCATTAAAACATTTGAAGTAAGTAATAAACTAAACTTAAATGCAGTTTTAGAAGATTATGAACTTAGCCCAGGAAAAAGCTTATTCGTTAAAGGTGATGTTAAGAGCATAAGGAATCTTGAACTTAAAAATATACTATTAAAAATCACATTGAATAGTGGTCCTTATAGTTTTAATCTAGAGTCATCTAATATTAAAAAAGAGATTCCAATTAATGAGGATATTAAATCCGGGGTTCATTCAATAAACATTTATGTTGAAGATGGAAATGGAAACAGCGCAAGTAAAGATCTAGAGTTTTTTATAATTGCAAAACCAACTAGCTTGAAAAATTTAATTAATAAACTAGAATTTTTACCTGGCGAAAGTATCGAGGTTAGCTCTTTGTTATATGACCAGGCAGGAGATATAATTGAGAATGATGCAGAGATTAAAATTTTTAATTCTAAAAACGAGCTTATAACTCAAGGCTATAATAAATTAATATATGTTCTGCCACAAAACTCAGTTCCTGGAACATGGATTATTAGAACATTTGACGCTGGTTTTAATATAGAAAGTAAATTTAATGTTGGAGAGTTTAAAAAAATAGATATCTCTTTAGAGGATGGAACTTTATATTTTTCAAATTTGGGTAATGTAAATTATGAAGATAATATTGAATTTAGCATTAATGGGGGGGAATTTTCAGAGGATATCTCTTTAAAACCCGGAGAAATTAAAAAGGTTGATTTGTCTAAGAAAGTTAATCCTGGCGTTTATGATATTTATGTAAAGGATTCATTAGAAGATAAGCAATTTTCCCAAGTTGATATTCCAAGAAGCGACGATATTGTTTATTTAATAGGATCAGCTGTTGACGATTCTTATGGTTGGTTGATTAATAAACCAGCTTTATTAATTTTACTTTTGACTTTGTTTATTGTGATTGTATTTTTGGTAAATAGAAATAAAAGAATAAGACAAACTAAACATGAAATGGATTATCAAATAGCCAATGTTAGAATGCAAAAACTTAGAAAAGAAAAACAAACTTCTGGATTTCAGCCAAAGAAATTTGCGGACATGAGTGAAAATGAGATGCGAGATTACAGAAGGCAAATTTTAAAGAATATAAAGGAAGAAAAGAAAAGAGAAGAAACAAAATACGAGTATAAACCAAAAGAGCCTAAATCTGATTCTGGCGGCGGTTTATTTAATATGTTTAACTAATTTTGATTTTAAATTATTAATATCTTTCTTGAACTTTGATAAAGGAAATATGCCTTTTCCTTGTTCTTTATTCCCATATTTTTCAAAAAAAGTATTTATATTATAACTATATCTTTTTCTACCTTCTTGTTTTTCATTACCGTACCCTAATGTTATAACAACATAAGGTGTTACTTCTTTTGGTATTTCTAAGGCTCTTTTTAACATATCTTCATCAAATGCAGAAACAAAACAAGTATCTAAATTTAAATAAGATGCAGTTAACATCATATTACTAGCTGCTAATGTACAATCCTGTATTCCATAAATCTCCCCCCTTTTATCATAATGTGCTTTGGAATACTTTGAATCATTCAAAATTACAATATGAACGGGAGCTTGAGTCATCCATTTTTGTTTTAAGCAAGCTATTGCAATTTCCTCTCTTTTACCCTCGTTTTTTACAACTATAAAGCGCCACGCCTGTATGTTTCCAGAATTAGGAGATAACATAGCGTTTTTTAATATCTTTAATACTCTTTTATCATCTACGTCTTTATTCTTATAAGCTCTGCATGAAAATCTTCTGTTTAATATTTCATCTAAATCCATTTTCAAAACATTTAAATTAAGTATATATTTAAGCATTTCTATGCAATACTCCAAACTAGTTTTAGTATATCTTGAGCTAGAGAAGACAACTAAAAAGCTGGAAAAAGCTGAGATTATTTCTAATTTTCTAAAAGGTGTTAATAAAGAAGAGATTAAGGATGTTATTCATCTATTGCAGGGAAAGATATTTCCAGATTATGACCAAAGAAAAATAGGAATGAGTTCTAGATTAATTCTCAAGGTTATCGCAATGTCGACTGGAATTAGCATGGAAAATGTAGAAAAAACATGGAAGAGTATAGGTGATCTTGGCATAGTAGCTCAAGAATTACTTAAAAAAAGAAAACAAACAACTTTGCTTAAAGAAGAATTAACTATTAGAAAAGTTGTTCAAAATATAGAAAAATTATCATTGTTTGAGGGAGAAGGAACAGTAGATAAAAAAGTAAAATTAATCTCCGAATTATTAAATTCAGCTGAGCCAGAAGAAGCACGTTTTATTGTTGGAACTGTTTTAGAAGAACTAAGAGTTGGGGTTGCAGCTGGAATAATTAGAGATGCTTTAGCCAAGGTTTTTGAAGTTGATGTTAATTTAATAGAAAGGGCTTATAATTTAACAACAGATTATGGAGATCTAGCTAGTTTATTAAAAACTCGGGGGATTAAAGCTTTACATGAAGTTTCTTTGAAAATAGGAACTCCGACTAAATCGATGCTTGCAGTTTTAGTTTTAAGTGTAGAAGAAGCTTTTGAGGCCTTAGGAAAACCAGCTCAATTTGAAAATAAAATAGATGGATTTAGGATGCAAGTTCATAAAGATAATGACATTAAAATTTATACTCGTAATTTAGAAGATGTTACAAAACAATTTCCAGATGTTGTTGATTATGTTAAAGAAAATGTTAATGCTAAGACTTTTATTTTAGATTGCGAAGCTGTCGCATACGATAGAAAAAATAATAAACATTTACCTTTTCAAAATATTTCTCAAAGAATTAAAAGAAAGTATGATATTAAAGAATTATCTGAGAAGTTTCCTGTAGAAGTTAATGTTTTTGATATTCTGTTTTATAATGGAAACAGTTTAATGGATATGCCATTAAATGCAAGAAGAAATATAATTGAGAAAATTGTCAAGCAGAAAAAAGGTAAAATTGTCTTAACTAAAAAATTAGTTACAGATGATGTTAAAAAAGCTAAGGCATTTTACAATGAATCTTTGAAAAATGGTGATGAGGGGGTTATGATTAAAAATATTAATGTTAATTATATTCCTGGAAGGTATGTTAATGGATGGACTAAATTGAAAAATATTTTAGATCCTCTTGATTTAGTTGTTATTAAAGCTGAATATGGTAATGGAAAAAGAGCTAAATGGCTAACAAGTTATACTCTCGCTTGCAAATCAGGAAATGAGTTTTTGGAAGTTGGTAAAGTAAGTACGGGAGTTAAGGAAAAAACAGAAGGATTAACCTATGAGGAAATGACTAAAATGTTAAAACCTTTAATCACATATGAAAAAGGTAAAGAAATTATTGTTAAACCCAAAATTATCATAGAAGTTGGTTACGAGGAGATACAAAAATCCCCGAGTTATACTTCTGGATTTGCTCTTAGGTTTCCAAAAGTCTTAAAATTTAGACAAGACAAACCTTTAGATGAAATTAGTGATATCAACTTAGTTAAGAAAATTTATAGTTCTCAAAGAGGTAAGAAACTGTAGTGCAACTCAAAAACAACAATCTTTATATATAAGCTTATTTTCCTAGTATGAAGTAACAACGAAACGTTAAACTAAAAGTTAGTAAAAAAAGAGGGGGTAATCCCGGGAGGGGATAAATAATGATTGTAAAAGAGGACTTTTTAAATAAGCTAAGACAATACTTTGCACTTAATTTATACGAGGCAAAGATTTGGACTGCTCTACTTTCTCGAGGTGTTTCAACTGCAGGAGAACTTGCAGATATAGGGAATGTGCCTAGGTCAAGGGCATATGATATTCTTGAATCTTTAGAGAAAAAAGGTTTTGTTGTAATGAAACTTGGTAAGCCAATTAAATACATTGCTGTAGACCCAAAAGAAGTTGTTATTAGAGTACAACGATTAATGAGGGATAACGCAGAAGATCATGTAAAAGAACTAGAAAGACTAAGGGGAACAGATGTATTAAAGGAATTGGATTTATTGCATAAGCAAGGAATCGAATTTATTGAACCAACAGATCTAGCAGGAGCAATAAGAAGCAGGCATAACATCTATGCACATCTAGACCAGATGATAAGGGGTGCTGAAAAAACAGTTGTTTTAATGACAACAAGCAAAGGTTTGTTGAAGAAAGGAGAAGTATTAAAATCCACCTTTGAAAAATTAAAGAAAAAAGGTGTCAAAATAAGAATAGCAGCTCCGATAACAAAAGAAAACGTCGCTATTGCTAAAGAACTTTCTAGAGTTGCAGAAATTAGAGATGTTGATAAGATGAATGCTAGGTTTTGCTTAGTTGATGGCAAAGAATTAACTTTTATGGTGATGCATGATGAAAGCGTTCATCCAAGTTATGATGTCGGAGTTTGGGTAAATACTCCCTACTTTGTATCTGCTTTGCAAGAAATGTTTAATCTAGCTTGGGGAGACATGAAACCTTTAAACTCGGTTAAAGGTTAATTTTTCTTTTTCTTTTTTTAAAACGAAAGATATATATCTTAGTTTTATTCTTTATACTTGATGTTAAACCATAAAATTAATAAAAATTTAATTTATGTTGGGATTTTTTTAATAGCTTTAATTTTTATAAATTCTTGTAGTATTAAAGAACAACCTGTTTCTATAAATCCCAGACAATGTATGGGGAATTGTTATGTTATACAAAATGTAACTAATGAAGTATTTTATGGATCTTGCACAGGATCTTTATGTGATTGTTCTTTGCCATCTGGAGATTGGAGTAAAGATACAATTGTAGACAGCTGCTTCAAACCATTAAAGAAATAAAATTAACTTTTAATAAATATGTTCTTCATTTTTAATTAAAGGAGAAAATAATATCTTATTATCTATTTTATTTTTAAGATTTTTTAAAGACATTGTTTTTACTAAAGCTAAACTATATCCACTTGGTTTATCCACTAAATTTACCGTTTTACCGTAACTATACTCAAATAATTTATCAATATTAATATTTTTTTTATTTATAACTTCTAAAGAACACCCCCTTTTCATCATTAATATCCCCGAAATTATATCTTTTTTATCTTCTATATCTAATGTAACTAGCCCTTCAACACCAACAGGCAATCCTTTAACTCCAGGATAAGTTTCATTGAATAAATAAGTATGATCCATAACCTCAACTCCAATATTGCAATCTGGTTTTTCTAGGTTAACTTTTGCTTTAGTCTTATTTATCATATATTCTCCAAGTTTATTATTCAATTCATTTGAGCTTAGATTAAAATTCTTATTTAATCTTTGAGCAGAAATCCTAAAACTTCCTTTTGTATAAAGTTTTAAAGCTAATATTTTTACTTCTTCAAAATCATTATTTGTTTTAATTGCAGGAGAAAAAGAAACTATTCCAAAAACTTTTTTTAAACACAAACATTTATCATTTGTGACGATCATGATTCTTCCAGGATATCTAATTATTCTATCGTAAACAATCTTATTTTTATTTAAACAATCTTTTATATTCTTGATTAAATATTTTTCAAAATAACTTCTATTTTGTCCTTTTATTCCAATTTCCCCATACCTTACAATAACATTATTTATTTCTTCCATTTTTTAACCCATTTATCTAGATTTTTATTTAAAATAAATGCACCTAAAAAACTTCCTAAGGTTCCAAATATTTGATCTAGCAAACTATCTATCTTGACATCTTGAAAATAATCCGAGTACATCTTTGTATGAAAAATTATATCACCATAATACTGAAATTTCTCCCATAAAATAACTCCAAAAATTAAACTTGTGATTAATGCGAATAAAACTATTTTTTTATTATTTATCTTTTTGTTCTTGTTCAAATTGTAAATATAATAAATTATTCCGATCAGAATCGTGTAAATTGCTAAATTTATGAAATGAGAAAAACTATCAAAATCTATTGGCAATTTTTTTAATCCCAACGTTAAACTCACGCTAGTTAACAATAATATAAAGATTAATATCTCAAAGAAATCAATTATCTTTTTATTAAACTTTTTTTTAATTAAATTTAAATTATAACTTAACCTTGGCAAAATTAATAATAAAGGCGTTAAAATTATCCAAACAAATGCTAAAAAATAATTCTTATTAATTAAAGAAACGATTCCCAATATGATTACCACAAAAATAGATAAGTTGTATGTTAACTTAAATAACTTCATAATTCTTTTATAAAAGTTAATCTTATAAATATTACTTTATAATCTATTTTTATGATGGAAGTTAATCATATTAAAGTAAAGAAAGATATGAAAGTTAATGAACTGGTTAAAGCTATGAAAGATTCTGGTGTTCTACAAGCTGGAAAATTATCTCTTGCTGTAGACATTTTAGATGAAATTATAAAAGATAAAGAGTGCAAATTGTTTTGTGGAATTGCTGGCGCCTTAGTTCCTGGTGGAATGAAACAGATTATAATTGATATGTTAAATGATAAATGGATCGATGTTTTGGTTATAACAGGAGCTAATTTAACACATGATCTTGGAGAATCTTTAGGGCATAAACACTATCAAGGTAATGAAAAAATGGATGATAAGGAATTAAAAAATAAAGGATATGATAGAATTTATAATAGTTTAATGCCAAATGATATTTATTCTAGTTTAGAAGCTTTCATAAAAAATAATTTTGATGAGTTAAGTAAATGTACAACTATTAAAGAATTTTTGTGGAAGTTAGGAGAAAAAGCTTCAGAAAATACAATTGTTCATGCTTGTTATAAAAATAAAATTCCAATATTCTGTCCTGCAATAGCAGATTCAGGAATTGGACTAATGATCTGGGGGCAAATTTCACAAGGAAAGAAAATTGATGTTAATGCTTTTGAAGATTTAAAAGAAATATTGGATATTGCATGGACAAGTAAAAAAGCAGGCGTGTTTTATCTTGGAGGGGGGGTTCCTAAAAATTATATTCAACAAGCAATGCAACTTGCTCCAAATAAAGCTGTTTATGGTGTTCAAATAACTTTAGCAAATGAATTTTCTGGTGGAAGTTCTGGTGCGCCTTTAAGAGAAGGAATTTCTTGGGATAAAATGAATGAGAAAGCTAAATTTGTAGATGTTAATGTTGAAGTAAGTGTTGCCCTCCCATTAATTGTTGCTGCTTTGAAAGATAAGAATTAGCCACCGCAACCTCTAGGATTTATATAACGACAATCTGAACAAATTTCTATACAATCTCCTCTTTTCTCTGTAGGTTCTCCACATATTGGACAAGGATTTCCTTTTTCATATTTAGCTGTATTTTCGTTTTCTTCACTATTTTTATTATTTCCATTCCCTTTAGCTACTTCCTCTAATTCATTAAGATGGTTAAATCTAACATCTTCTTCCCCATCTTTATCAGGAAATGTTTTTTCCATAAATCTGAAAATATAATCAATAATTGATTTTGCTTCAGGTATTTCTTTATGGCCTTCCAAAACAAGCCCCCTTGGTTCATATTTCATGTCTTTAAATTTACGAGTTAATTGTTTAAGAGGAACACCATATTGAAGACCTAAGGAAATTGCAGTTCCAAAAGCGTCCATTGTTCCACCAATTATACTTCCTTCTTTACTCATTGTAATAAATAATTCTCCAGGAGATTTATCTTCATATAGTCCAATTGTAAGGTAACCTTCATGATCAGCCACATTAAATTTATGTGTTATAGATGGTCTTGTTGTTGGTAATTTCCTTCTAACTGGTTTGTGTTTTTCTAATTTCGCCGAGACACTCAAAGGTTGATTAGCTTTGCTTCCATCTCTGTAAACTGCAACAGATTTAAGCCCCATTTTCCAACTCTCTTTGTAAAGTTGTTCCATTTCTTCAATAGTTATATCTCCAGGAAGATTTACTGTTTTTGAGATAGCACCTGAAATAAATGGTTGAATGGCAGCCATCATTTTAAGATGACCTTGATATGAAATAAATCTTTCTCCGTTTTTTGATTTAAGAGAGCAATCGAAAATAGAAAGATGTTCTGATTTTAATCCAGGAGCACCTTCTATTGTTTCTTTTTCCATAATATAATTCATTATGTCTTTAATCTTTTTTTCATCATAACCCAATCTCTTAAGGGCTGGTTCTATACTTTGATTAACTATTTTTAATCTTCCGCCTTCTGCAAGTAATTTATACTTAACTAATCCTAAATCTGGTTCTACTCCCGTTGTATCACAATCCATCATAAATCCAATTGTTCCAGTTGGAGCTAAAACAGTTGCTTGAGCATTTCTAAATCCATATTTTTTACCAAGTTTGATAACGTCACCCCAAACTTTATCAGCTTCTTCTAAAACACTCTCTAAACCTTTTGGAAGTTTTGATCTATCTATATTCGCTTTAGCTGCTCTGTGCATTTTCATAACATTCAGCATTGGCTCTTTATTTTTTTCATAACCTTCGAAAGGTCCGAATTCTTTAGCCATCTCAGCAGATGTTTTGTAAACAACTCCTGTTAGTAAAGAAGCTAAAGATGCTGCTACAGCTCTTCCTTCATCAGAATCATAAGCTACCCCGAGTCTCATTAAAAGTGCTCCTAGATCAGCATAACCTGTTCCTAAAGGTCTATATTTATGGGCGTTTAATGCAATTGATGTTGCTGGATAACTAGAGTTATCTATTTCTACATCTTGAGCAATAGCTGTTGCCCTAGCAACGTGCATATATTCTCCTACATCAAAAATTCCGTTCTCAGGTAAAAACTTTGTTAATTTTAATGATGCTAGATTACATGCTGTATCATCTAAAAACATATATTCTGAACATGGATTTGATGCATTAATCGGTGCTGTGTTTGGACAAGTATGCCACTTATTTATTGTATCATGAAATTGTACACCGGGATCCCCACAGGCATGAGCACCTTTAGCAATCTCTCTAAATAACATCTTTGCTTTATATTTTGGCATCTTAGCTTGAAGATGTTTACTATGGATAGCGACTGTTTGCCAATCTTCATCATTTTCAACAGAATTCATAAAGTTATCACTAAGCCTTACAGAAAGATTGGCGTTTTGATAAGCAACTGTTTCTATCGCTTCCCGGGGGTTAAGTCCTGCGGCAATTAACATTCCTATTTTTATTTGTTCTTTTGCTTTTGCTTGAATAAATTCAAGAATATCTGGATGAAAATCTTTTAAAGTATCCATCTTTGCAGCTCTTCTTGTTTTTCCGCCAGATTGAACAATGCCTCCAACCCTATCATAAAACATTAAATATTTTAAAGGTCCAGAAGGAGTTCCACCACCCGTTAAATCTTCTCTTGAACTTCTTAAGGTAGATAAATCTGACCCTGTTCCAGAACCATACTTAAATAACATAGCCTCTTTCTTTGCTAAATCCATAATATCTTCCATTGTGTCATTTACACTTTGAATAAAGCAAGCAGATGTTTGAGGATAAACATATTCTTTTCCTACTGGAAGGGTTACAGCATTCCCGCTATCATTTATTATAAATGCATATTTCTTGTCTTTCTTTTTAGCATGCTTTCCATAAGAGTCTATTCCAGTATTAAACCAAACGGGGGAATTAAAAGCCATATATTGATTCAAAGCTAAATAAGTTAATTCATTTCCAAATTTAATTGAATCTTCATGAGAAAAATACTCGTCTTTATCAACCCAGCCAGAGAACTTGTTAGCAACTCTTCCAACTAACTGCCACATTGAGTTTTCTCTTTCATTAGAATTAAAAGCACCAAAGAAATATCTTGAAGCGCAAACTTGTCTTGCTAATTCACTCCATTCAACAGGACTTTCGACACCTTTTTGTACAAAGATTGTTACCTCCGCATCGTTTTTTATTTTAACATCTCCAGTTTTCCATTTAAATGAGTCATAAGTTATTCTATCTTCTAAACTTTTTGTAAAATAAGGATCAAAACTTAATCTACCACCTGTGCTTTTATTTTGTCTAGTCATTTTTTCCCTAAAAATTACTCAAACATTTAAGTATAATTTCCACTGAAAAATTTGAGCCTTTTGTCGCTTTTGAAATCATAGTACTGCCTTCTTAGTTATTCTAAATCTCTTCCATTCAGCAAGTTTAACTCATTTCTTAAGATCTTGTATGCTTCATACAATTCTTTATATGCTTGCTCTAGGTTGTTATACTTATTTGCCATCATTTTTTTATTAAGTCTTTTAACTCTTTTTGAAAATCTGTTACATCAGCAAAGCTTCTGTAAACAGATGCGAATCTTATGTAAGCAATTTTATCTAATCTTTTTAACCCATTCATTATTTTCTCACCAATAAGGTTGCTTTGTATCTCTTTTGTTTTTAATTTTCTTAAATCAGATTCTAATTTGTCCACAAAGTTATCAATTTGTTCATAGCTTATTGGGCGTTTCTCGCAAGCTTTTATCACACCTTTTTTAATCTTCTCACGATCAAAGGCTTCCCTTCTTCCATCCTTTTTTATAACAACCAAGTCTAGGCTTTCAACTCTCTCATAAGTTGTAAAACGTTTTTCGCACTTTAAACATTCTCTTCTTCGCCTAGTTGTATCTAGGTCTTCTGTTTCACGTTTATCTACAACTTTTGTTTCATCATGGAAACAATGTGGACATTTCATACATTTCGCCTGGAGTTATAACCTTTAAATAACTACAACATATTGTGTATCACATTGCTCATTAACACAACATCTTGGGGTATTAACCATAACTAATATTTAAACATTTATATCATTTAAAACAATATTTGCAAAATTTGTTTTATTAAAAATATTTATAAGTTGTTAGGTTGTATCAGATATTATGAAATGTGATATTTGCAAAGAAACGATTGAAGAAACCTTTTTAGAAAAGATTAAAGGAAATTATATTAAAGTAAACAAGAAAATAAAGACAATTTGTAATAATTGCACGAGCAAGTATTCTATTGAAGACATAAGAAACAAGTTAAGTTAGGCCTTCGTAGCTCAGCCCGGTAGAGTAGCTGATTCGTAATCAGCCGGTCGCAGGTTCAAATCCTGCCGAAGGCTGATTTATACTATCAAAATCTCTCTTCACCCAATGTCCTAATAACTCTCTTAATATTTTCAATTACTTTTTGCTGATCTTTCTTTTCAGACATTCTAACAAACCTTATTATCAAATCTTTTAACTCATTAATTCTTAAGAATTTTAGTTTATAACCGTCTGTTAAAAAATAGAATCTAAATTTTTTGTATCTTAATTCTTTAATAACTATCCTGCCAATAGAGCCTAATTCTTTTCCTTTATTAGGATTATCTTCAAGGGTTCTCATTAAAGAAATTATTTCAATTGATTTTTGCTTAAATTTTTTGTTTATTTCTTGCTCTAAGGAATTAGTGATAATTACTTTAGCCATCTTTTTTTGGCTCTATCAAGTGCTTCTTTTATAGGAATAGTACCCCTTTCATCCATTAAAATTTCTTGTATTTGTCGCTCTTTTAAGCTCCCTAATATCCTCTCAAGTATTTTATCGTAAGTTTCTCCTTTATTGCCGAATTGTATTATTTGTTCTTTTGTTTCTTTTGAAATCGAAATTGTTGTGTTCATTTCGCCTCCTAATTATAATTGTTATAATAATTATAATAGCTATAATAGCTATATAAAGGTTTCGTTTTCAAAATTTTCTCTGGCTTACCGAAGGCTCTAAGAATTTAAATATTTTAAAATTTCTTTTGGCCATACAGCTACAGCTTCTTTGTCGCAGTAGTTTATGCACTCCTTTTTAGGGACCCATTTAACCTCGACCAAATCTGTACTCGGTCTTATATTATAACTTAAAGCAAAGCATTCATACCATCTAACTTCAGTATGCGTTGGAGTTTTGTGCGAAGCTAAGAATTTTCTTACAACTACTTCAATACCAGCTTCTTCTTTAATCCCTCTTACTAAAGCTGATTTGTCATCTTCTCCTTCTTCCAAAGTTTCACCCGGGATGTGCCACTTTCCTTTTAGAAACCCTTCTCTATCTGGATCTTTTTTCCCAATTAAAACTTTATTACCATAATTAACAATTCCCGTTACAGCTTCCTTTACCATACTTATGATTATTTAAGAAAATTTATAATGATATCTAAATTAAAAAGCTTTATATTCTTGAATAAATTAATTAGGTTAATGGGTGATATAAATAAAAAAGCACAGTATACTATAGAATTTCTAACAACTTATGGGTGGGCTATTTTAATATTGTTAATTGTATTATCTGCTTTTGCTTCATTATATGTTTTTAAGTACTCAAAATGTCAGCAAAACTTTCAGATTGCAGACGATGGATTTTTTTTACTAGATCAAAAATTTATGGGATTAAATTCTGGAACTCCAGAAGCAAATAATCGTTTTTTTATTGTTTTGCAAAATACACCTATAGCATCTTCGACTATGAAAGAGATAACAATACTCAAAGAGGGTGTTGAATGTGGAAAATTTAGTTTTCCTTCGGGATATGTCCTAAGTTCTAGTCAGAAAACAAATATCTTGCAAAGTGATTTAATTGATTCAAGTTGTTTTGGTACTGTTAACTCTTGTTATAAATATGATGTAAACATAAAGTATAATGGTGGGGTTGTTGGTTTATTAGACAAAGTTTCATCTGGATTTATAAGCGGAAAGTTTGATGGGTTTGGCAGTTACTGGAATTTGGGAAGTTTTGTCAGCATATTCGGAAGTGGAATTATGGAGAATAGAGACAATGAAGAATTAAACATTTGCATTGGAGAATCTCCACCATTAGTTTCAAATTCTACAAGTACGTTTGTTGGCTGGAGTAATTGTGATATTATTAATGGTATGGACTGTACTTTGTCGATAAATGCAAATAAAACAATTACAGCAGAGTTTACTTCAAGTTTAGGATTATCAACATTTACAGGAACTTTAACTTCTATCTCCAGTGGTGGAAGTGATTTACTTGTTTACAATAACTCTTTAAGTGGTGGTTGGAGTGATATCTCTTGGAGTGCAACTAATAATTTTTCAAGCACGCAGCAAATTTACTCTGCCCCATATTCCATAAAAACTAACCTTAGTAATTGGGGTGGTTTACAATTAAGATATAATTCAGATATTGATGTAAGCTTATATAATAATTTAGAGTTTAGAATTTATAATCCAAGCGTTTCTAATAAACTTATAGAGGTAACTCTTGTAAATAATGCTGAAACTGAGTTTTCGTCAAGTGATAATACATTTACTATAACTCCTGGATCTTGGAATTACATACAAATTCCCTTGACTACACTAAATCCAAGCAAAGAGCCAATTCGTTATTTTTGGATTCAGAATTTTCAAGCTGCAAGAAATACTTTTTATGTAGATGATCTTAAACTTACAGGTTCTGGAGGCACCCCACAATATTCATTAACTTTTACTGGGGATGGTGAAGGAACAATAACAAGTTTCCCTGCTGGAATAAATTGTGTTGGAGACTGCAATGAAGTATATAACGAAGGAACAAGTATTACTTTAACTGCAACTCCTTACTCTGGTCCAGCAACAAATCTCTCTTCCGGGGGAATAATTGTATGGGATTTGCCAATAGAAGGAAATTGTAATGCTAGTTTAAACCTAGTCTCTCAGAAAGGATTTAATAATGTTTGTGGGGCTAATGTGCCAAAACTAGCAAAAGGTTGGTTGCATACAACTTTAGACGTAGATCCAATATTCTCAAGTAGCAAATTATATTTAGGGGGAAATGCACAGTATTATGATGTTAATGCTAATGTAACTAAGACAAATGGAATATGTTTAAATGATAACTTATATTTTTATGTTAATGGCAACTTAGTATATTATGGTGGAACAACGGGAAGAAATTTTGGGGCTCAAAATACTTATCAAACAGGAGATGAAATCATTCAAGGTTGTGGCGGATGCGCAAGCGTAGATAATTCCGAATGGTGCATTCCTGCATTTGATTTAACTACAGCAGGTTTTGATTTTGATCAAATAAATAATATTGATATTTTACTTGAGGATTATTGTTTCTATCCTGAAGAACCTCATGCGGGTGGAATGTCTGACTTATCTATAAAAATAGTTTAATTAATTAAATAAGAACCTTTTTAACCGTGATAAACTGTTTATCTTAATGGCTAAAGCAAAATTTAGAGTATTATGCAAGAAATGCAAGAAGTTTTATTTGCCAGATTCAACAAAAGTTTCTAGACTCGGTTATTGTGAAAATTGCAGATTTGTTAGAGGAAAATGCAAACACATAACTGAGTTTGGTTATCAATGCAGAAACGATTCTCAGGTAGTTGGATATTGCATGGAACATTTTCTAAAAAGAAATCCTAAAGAACTAGTTAAAGATGCTAAAAAATAGATTATTCTTCAAAAAACCTTTCAGGATGTAAAGACTTGATCATAAAATTTAATTCTTTTTCAGGGATTTTATTAATAGAGGCTAAAAGCTTGTAATGGTTCTCTATTTCTTTAATTTCTTTTTCATCTAAAAGACCAAAAAAAGCTGTGACCCATTTAAGATAAGCTTGATCATCTTGCAAATAATTCCTATTTTTAATTGATTCAATAATAAATTTTATACATAATTTTAATTCATGCAAAGAAATTCTTTTTCTCTGTGCTCCAACGCTCGCTCCAAACTGTATTTCATTTTCTAAAGGATTTTTTATATAATCAAATTGTGCGAACAGATTATCAATAAAATTTTCCAAAGCTGATATTACCTGCAAATCGGTTAGTTTCCTGTTATCGAGATAAAATTCAGCTATGCTAAGTTCAATTGATGATAAAACTCCAGAATATTTTTTAACATCATTTGATCTTAATTTCTCAATAGATAAAATTTTCTCATTTTCTGGGATTAATAACTCTTTAAGATCAATAGAATCTTCTTCTCCATCATCGTCCCAATTAAATTCTATCATTCTAGAATTCATTTCAGCTGGGGTTTTTCCAGTATCACCTTGTTTTCTTAGGTGATTATACCAATAACAAAATTCTTCTTGTTGTTTTCTATCTTCTTGATCGCTTCTTGGTTTTGGTTTGTTCTTAAAAAATTCTTTCCAAGCTATGTCAAACTCTTCAAATTTGTAACCGCTATCTTTTTCTTCCATAAAAAAGTGAAGAACAAATTAAATATAAAACTTTCTAAAAGATAGAAATCTACATTTTTTTCTTATGGTCATTGTCCTCCAAAAACAACGATTGCTCAAAGAAAACTAATCCTCTCAAAAGGTTTATAAATATTATAAATTGAATTTTCTTTATGCGGGGATGCCGGAGTTCGGAAAACGGGCAGGTACAAAAGCTATCGAATTGGCTTTGTTGCTAAACTTAAGTTTTCCAGAAGAAATCCTGTGGCTTAGTGCCTACGCAGGTTCAAAAAAATCTTAGAAAACTAAGATTTGGAAATTCCTGTTCCCCGCACTTATTTAATATGTTAGAAAACGTTGTAATTGGAAATGAACTTGGACTAGAAAAAATAAAATCAAGATTTGTTAAAGATGGTGCTTCTAAACTTCATATTTTAGCAGATTTTGATAAAACTTTAACTAAAGCTTTTGTTAATGGTAAAAGTGTTCCATCTATGATTTCTATTTTACGTGATGGAAATTATTTAACAAAAGAGTATGTAGAAAAAGCTCGTGCTTTATCTGAAAAATATTATCCAATTGAGGTTGATCCAAAAATTCCTTTAGAAGAGAAAAAAGAGGTAATGCGTAAATGGTGGACCGAACATTTTAATTTATTAATTAAGTCTAAATTAAACAAAAAAGATATAGAAAAAGTTGTTAACTCTGGAAAAGTTGAGTTGAGAGAAGGTTGTTTAGAGTTTCTAGATCTTTTACATAAACAAGATATCCCCCTAATAATAATGTCCTCTAGTGGGCTAGGTCGCGAATCAATTTCAAGATATTTTGAAAAATATAATAAATTATATAAAAATATTTATATAATCTCAAACGAATTTGAGTGGGATAAAGAAGGCTACCTTATTAGAGTGGAAGAACCAATTATACATGCGATGAATAAAGATGAAACTTTAATAAAAAATTTCCCTATTTTTGATATAATAAAAAATAAGAAAAACGTTATCTTATTAGGGGATAATATAGAAGACACGGGGATGGTGGAAGGTTTTGATTACAATAACTTAATTAAAATAGGATTTTTGAATGAAAGCATTGAAGAGAATTTGAAATATTATAAAAAAGCTTATGACATCTTGATATTAAATGATTTTGATATGAAGTATGTTAGTAATCTATTGAGAGAAATAATTAGTTAACTTTAAAACAAGTAAAATTTCTTAAAATTTTGTGCCTCTGTAGCTTAGTCGGCGGAGCGTCACCTTGGTAGTTATACAAAAAGGTGAAGGTCGCGTGTTCGATTCACGCCAGAGGCTTTATCTTTTATATTTTCCAATTAATTCTGCTTGAGCTAAAACATGACCTTTCATAGCCTCAAGTAATTCTTTTTTATCTGCTCCTTCAGGCAAATTTAATTTGATATCTAATGCAAATAATTTAAAGAAATATCTATGCTCGCGATCAGGAGGACAAGGTCCTGTGTATCTTAATTTATTTCTTGTATTCCTTCCTTTAACTCCAAGATCTCCCCCTTCTTTTATAGCATTAATTTTAGAAGGAATATTCCAAATAATCCAATGATCCCACATCCCATCTACGCGAATCGTTTTAGGAACATCTGGATCTTCCATTATTAGTGCCAATGTCTTTGTCTCATCAGGGATTTCATTAAAATTTAGCTCTGGAGAAATATTCTTACCATCGCAAGTATACTTACTTGGGATACTACCATTATGCTTAAACGCTGGACTTGTAAGCCTCATTTTAATCTAAAGAATCTATTCCAAGATCCTCTTCAAATGAACTTTGCACTATACTTTTAGAGCTGCAATGTGGGCAATGTCCTGGCTTTATGCCCTTAGGTCTCCAATTAAATCCGCATTCATTACAGGTATGTTTTTTATAAACTGTCATATTTTTTCATATATATGACTAATATTTAAAGATTTTGATAAGATTGTGCTTGTTAAAAAGTCATTTTCTATTCATTTTTAAAAATTCTTTTAAGAGCATATTTGCTATATTTTTTTCAAGACCTTTTATAATTTTAATATTTTTACCTATTCCGTTTCTTTTCAATATATCAAATGTCTTTTTATTATTATATTCCATGTGATTTGCACCATAAACTATTCTTTTGATTCTAGAATAAACTATTGCCTTACCACACATTAAACAAGGTTCTATATTTGTATATAACACGCAATTATCTAAAAATCTTGATTTTAGTTTCTTACAGGCTTTTCTTATCGCAATAATTTCAGCATGAGCAGTAACATCATTTTTAGTTATCCCTTGACTTGAAGATTTAGAAATTAGCTTACCTTTTTTAACTACAATGCATCCACAGGGATAGTCTCCTCTTTTAAGAGCTTTTTTACCCTCCAAATTTGCCAAATCCATAAAATATTTATCGGTCATTTTCTAATCAATCCTCTAATAAATAATAAAGCATCAGGAATATATAAAGTTAACATATTTTGATAAGGTTTATATATCCTACATTTTATTTATTCTGTATGAAAGAAGAGAAACCTAACTTAAAAGAGCTTTATAAAAAGTTCCAAAATAAACTGCCTAAATTTGAAATTTTAGATGAAGAGTTTGAACTTTCAAGCGTGTCTATAAAAGATGATACTTTTTTAATTAGAACGATTAGAAGGAGAGTTAATGAAAAAGTTGTTTTTTACTGTAGGATAATTGAAGGGTTATTATACCCAAACACAAATAATTTTATGGGTATGCTTGAACTAAAATCTTTTGATGACGATGAAAAAAACAAAATGTTTGAGCTTTATAAAAAATTGATGTTGTATGAACGTGGATCTTTAATCTTGGATGTTAACCCAAATGAAAAAGAAGATTTTAATTATATTAATAAATTATGGAAAGATTGGGTTAATTTTAAGAAAGAATTAATTAAGATTACAGAGAAAATGAAAAATTCTTGGCATGAAAAAGACGAAAAAATAAAAGACAACTATTTTGGATAAACATGCGTATAATTATTTTAGGACCAACAGGAACCGGAAAGAGTACACAAGCTGAATTTATTTCTAAAATGTTAAAATTAAAACACATTGAAGCAGGAGCCTTATTAAGAAAATTAGCTAAAAAAAATAAGTTAGTTAGAAATTTTATCGATAAAGGTAGACTAGTTCCGAATAAAATTGTTGCTAAATTAGTAAAAAAAGAGATTAAAAACAGCAAGAACTTTATTTTAGATGGTTTTCCAAGAACATTATCCCAGTTAAACTCAATAAAAATTAATCCAGATTTAGTTTTGTTTTTAAAAGTTGATAAATATAATTTAATTAGAAGATTATTTTTAAGAAAAAGAGAAGATGACTCAAAAAATAATATAGAAAAACGTTATCGTATTTATTTAAAACAAACATTGCCTGTACTTAATTATTACAAGAAAAGGGGTATTTTAATGACAATAGACGGAAATCCTTCTATTAAAGAGGTTAGTAAAAACATTAAGAAGAAATTAATTAGATATCCACAACAATAGTTGTTTTATATCCGGACTTAATTTTCTCTAAATTAAACATATGATACGTAATCGCCTTTACATCATTTTTTAATTCTTGTTTTTCATAATCTATTTTATCACCATGCAAGGTTGCTTGTAATTTATTATTTTTAATTACAACTTTAACCTTATTAAAAATCAATTGTTTAGAATCCTTTAAAAATATTAACTCGGATAGGAAGTTATATAGTAAATCTTTTTCATTTTCAGCTTTTACTTTAATTAGTTTTTTTATTTTTTGTTTAACAGTTTTAGGGTTGCATGTCATGTCAAAAAATGCATAAGCAGAATTCTCAAAAACTTCATTTAATGTTTTGCCATAAGCTTCAAATGCGATGTCTGCTATTGCAACTTTTTCTAAATATTTAAATTTTTTCATAATCTTAATCGGGGAAAGCTTTTTATAAATATTGCTAATATAGTAATTATGAATCGTAGACATTTTATCAAAACATTACCAACAATTTTGCCATTAACAGAATTTTTATCAAATGGGCGTGATTATAGGTATTTGGGTTTTATGGAAGAAGATTTTTATAGGATATTACCTGGTTTTACATATTTTTCTTTTAATGATTTTTTTAATGAATTTATAGCCTACGAAAAGCAAATTTTAATACCCGGTAGTGAAATTGGAGATCGTCCTTTAGAAGCAGAGATCGTATGGAATTTTACAACGCTTGGTAGGGTGGGCCTATTCAACTTCATTAGACCAAAAGAAAATGAAATGAGGTTTAGTTACGAGTCAAAAACTAATGACAAATTTGCTGATTATTTGTTTACCGCGAAAAATCCTTTAGGTACTTATCAAGAAATTCCTTTTGATGATTTAGAGGAAGTTTCGCTTAAACTACGCGGAGGAGAGATCTCTTGGGATATTAATGAAGGTTTAATTCAGAGTAACGAATTTCTCAATGGGAAAGAAGAAATTTTTAAATTTAATAGCGTCTTACTTTATAATAGGTTACATAATTATTGTTTTGCTAAAGAAGGAGACACAGAAACAACAGACTCGAATAAGGGGTAAACTAACCCTTAACATTACCTATTGGTCTTAACCCCACCACAGGTTTAGAAATTCCAGCTAATTCAACTGTTTTAACAACTTCATTAATATCTTTATATGCAACTCCAGCTTCTTCTGCTAATCCACTCATTGAAATAGTTCTAACATAAATTCCTTTATTTTCCATATCTTTTTGTAATTTATCTCCTCTAACTTCATGCCTTGCTTGTGTTCTTGACATTGTTCTGCCACTTCCATGGCATGTAGTTCCAAATGTTTCATCCATTGCTTTTTTTGTTCCAACTAATAAAAATGAACCAGTTTCCATTGATCCACCAATAATAACTGGTTGTCCAGTGTCCTTATACAATTTATTTAATTCTTCATGTCCTGGGGGAAATGCTCTTGTACTTCCTTTTCTATGAACAATTAGTTTCTTCTTCTTTCCATCGATTTTATGCTCTTCTAATTTTGCTATGTTATGAGCAACATCATAAACTAAATTCATCTCTAATTCTTCAGGAGATTTTTTAAAAACTTTTGAAAATCCCTCTCTTATTCTATGTAAAATAACTTGCCTATTCACAAATGCCATGTTAGCAGCACATGCCATTGCTTTATAATAATCCTGGCCTTCTTTAGTATAAAATGGAGCACAACTTAGCTCTCTATCTCTTATTTTAATATTATATTTTTTCATAACTTCGTCAAACTTTTGTAAATAATTCGTAGCTATTTCATGACCGAAACCTCGACTACCGCAATTTCCAACCACAAAACCCTCTACAATAAAATTATGATTTTCATCCTTTACCTTTATGTCGTAAACAAAATCTTCATGATTTTCAATTTCTTCTATTGAAATTATTTTATCCAAAACAATCTCAGATGGTGGATTAAAAATCTTATTTTGGATAAACAAACTTAATTTTAAAGGATATTCAAAAATTCTCTTCTTAAACTCTAAAAATTTTATTGATTTATAATTTAAATTTAACTCCTCTGCTTCTTTTTTTATTAAATTTTGTTTATTAAAAAGATAAAAATTTACATGAGATGCTCTTATCTTTTTTTCGATACAGTATTCATAACCAACTTTGCTAAAGAATTTAATTAAATTTTCTATATCCGAAGATATTCTAAGCACTATTTTAACCGTTTTCCCAGCTTGAGTTATGCGCCCCTTTTCGAAATGAATTTTATTAGTTTTTATATCAAAGTCATTTAATAAATCTCTAAGTTGAGATATATATTTTACTCCACAATCCTTCAAATTTTCAATCTTATACACTGCTAAAGTTGGCCTCTCTATTACAGTACCACGATATTGTTCATATACAATTGGTTTTGTCATTTCAGCACCAAAATAACTTGCAAGATATAATTTTTTAATCCAAAGAGGAGATTTAAAAATCCATGAAGGAACAAAATACTCTTTTATTGTTTTTTTACCTTCTGGGCACCCCAAAGCTACAAGTAATGTAGCAAGAGGTGTTGAATTGATTTCAATATAATAGCTTTCCCCCTTTGCTTCTATCTCACCCCCTTTATAATTTTTAATCTTTCCGTAAGTAATCCTAAATTTTACATCAGTAGACTTTATTTTTAGTTTTTCTAAGTCATTTTTTATTTCTCTTAAATCTTCTTCTTGTCCTCCAACGTATATTCTATATCCTCTTTCAATTCTCCTTACGTGACCATCTCCAGTAATATATCCTAAAAGCTTAGTTAGAATAGGTAATTGCCAAGAATTATATTTTATAGGAATTAAATCTCTTTTCCTTAATTCTTCAATAATTTTATCAGAATTATATATTTTTTTAATATCTTCTTCATCGATGAGGATATCATTATTTAACTTTTCATAATTAACTCCTTCAAAAGGAGATATAGCAACTTCTTGCCCCTCTTTTAATTCTTTTACAAATTTTAAACCTTGAGATGTTAAGAAGGGGTGGTCCTCTGTAGCAAAAATTTCTTTGCCACTATGAGTTTTTATTTTATATAATTTTTCCTTATTCGGTATTTCATAAAATTCTTCTATTACGGAGTCTATTAATCGATGTAATTTATTATTAAAACATTTTACCTTAATATTTTTATTCTTTAAATCTTTAATTCTTATCCAAGCACCATATTCAGTCATGACCCTTGATTCTCCGGGTAAGCAATGAACCATTATAACAATTTGATCTGGGAAAATTCCAAATTTCTTTGCTAAAACTTTATCAACAATGTTCTTTTCTTCAACTTTTTGAATTTCTAAATAATGATTTCCTGATCCTAGGGTGCCCATCTGATGTATTCCACGAGATGTTGCTTTATCAGAAACTTTACTTGAGTCTGCCCAATCTATTCTTCCTTGTCCCTCAGTTCTTTGTAAATCTTCTTTCCAACCATAATCATTTTCAACGCACCATTTACTTCCTTGTTCCATAACATCTTTAAATTGAGCTCTGTTAACTTTAACAAATCCTTTTGCTCCTACTCCCGCAGGAACTATTTTAAATAATGTGTCAACTAACTCTTTTAATTTTGGACTAACTTCTTTGAATGTTAAGTTTGTTGTAACTAATCTCATTCCGCAATTTATATCAAATCCAATTCCACCAGGTGAAATTACTCCATCTTGCTCAGGATCAAATGCTGCTAATCCGCCAACTGGGAAGCCGTAGCCCTTCCATTGCAGAAAGAATTAACTTAACTGCATCAATGGCCGTCAGGCATACAATATGCATGTCTAACGATCCCAGGTAGGCAAGCAACGTTTGTTACTTGGTCAAAAACACCTTTATCCATATTATGGAGTAATTTCTCTGTGGCTATTATTCTTGCAGGAACATTCATTCCTTGTTTATAGCTAGTTGGAATTTCCCATGTTACTTCATTTATTCTTTTAATTTCTTTTGGTACGTTTCCGTTTTGCATGAATATGATTTTATGTATTAACTTATAAAGATTTTGATTACTTTGCGATTTTCCATAATAAATTGAAATAGTTTTGAAAACTTTTATTTATATCTTTATCGTGTATTAAAATCCCAATAATTTTGTTTTCATTCCATAACATAAAAGCAATTTTCTCATCATATATTAATGTTGAAGAGGGCATAAAATATTTTTTAGATAAATACTTAACTTTGGTAAATTTCATTTTCGCTAATTCTTTACCTCTTTTTTTAGACTCTTCAAAATCATTATAGATAATATTCAATTTAATATTTTGTTTAATTCTCCTATTATGAAAATTTGGGAGATAATAGGGTAATATTTTAGGCGCTTTTCCAGTAGCTAAAATTAATAATTCTTCATTTTTAATAGATTTTATAATATCTTCCCAAATTGTTTTTATTCCTTCTTTACCTTCATAAACTTCAACTAAAGGAATTTTTTCTAAAGGTTGTTTTAATTTAATTAATTCTGGAATTAAAGACTTTATTTTAATTTCTCGTTCTTTTTCAATTTCTAATAATTTTTTGGGATTTGTTGCTATAAAATATTTTTTTCCTGCCTTGATTACATAACTTACTAAACCCTTTTTAATTAAGTTTTCTAAGATATAATAGGAGGTTGTTCTATGCAAATTTAATCTAGAAGCAATTTCCGAGGCCAATAAAGATTCTGATTTGAATAATTCTAAGTAAACTTTAATTTCAATTTCATTTAATCCTAAATCTTGTAATATGTTAGTTTCCACACTACTAGTAAGATTTTCTAATATATAAATATTGTTGTCTAAAATTTGACAGCATACTTTTATAAAATGATTAACTCTATTTTACAGTAACAAAATTATTTAGGAGAAGAAAATGGGTTTAATTGATAAAATCAACAAAAATGGACGAAATATTTTAGCCGGAATTGTATTTACTGGTGCTTTAATTTACAGTGGAGAGGCTTTTATACGGAATTATTCTTATGAATCTGAAGCAATTAATTCTATGAATTCTACTTATGATCGTAAACAAAGAAAGATTTATTACGAAAAATATATGAATAGAGAAAGACTTTCCGATGAGGAAACAGAAAATATAGAAAAAATAATCCAAATTCAGAATAAAAATTGTAAAAGATTTGATCTTTTTATTTTAGAATATTTGTTAGTTAATGGAGTATTCCTTAGTTCAATGCTTTTTCTCGAAAAAGGAAAAAAGAAAAATGAACCTAATAAATAAAGTAAAAGAAAATGGAAGCAAAATAGGTTTTACATTATATCTAATTAGTTGGCTTGCTTCAATTGGTTCTAGTGGATTTATCACTTATGAATTTGGGACAAGAAGTTATGAATACTTTAAAGAAAAAACAGTAGTAAAGAAAGAAAGGTTAGTAAAAAATTCTATAGATGATTTACTAAATGTTGGTTTATATGTTCTTCCTACAATCGCAACTTTATCGGCATTAGGTTGGTAGTTTACAGAATTAGAATATAAGCATAAGAGGAAGAAAAATGTCAAAAACTAAAAAATTATTAACAAAATTAAGTTACCCTATATTTGGGAACTTATCTAGAAAAGTTCAATATAGAATACAAAGAAGGCATTTGGATTTTAGCGGTTATCATGGTAAACCAACAGCTACTAAAGTTTCTTGTCTTACAAATTTATTAGTTACGTATAATGTAGATAAAATTTTAAATTTATTACCAAATGAAATTTTATCATCCTTGCCGTTAGATTTTCCACAAACTTTTTTTGCCTATACTTTATTTGAATCAATTTATAGATATTATAAAGCTACAGATAGGGACACGATGAGGAGTTGTGCGTTGGGTGAGCCAACAGGGTCTTTGTTAGGAAAACTATTTTCTTTACCCTTTGAATATCAAAATAACCAAAACCTTTAATAATCTCATCATTTATATAAATTTTATATGGCGAACACGTTTACAAAGTTTATAACAAACTTTTTCAAAAACTTATTTGGTAAGAAAAAACTGGTGAAACTGGGAATTTATGGTCCAATTAATGCAGGAAAGACTACTTTATGTAATACCATATGCAAGGACTGGCTGGGAGAAGAACTTGGAACTGTTTCTAAGATACCCCATGAAACCAGAGAAATACAAATGAAGGAAAAAGTTAAAATTAAATCAGATTCTCAAGAAATAGACTTTAATATTATAGATACTCCTGGAATAGCAACTAAAATAGATTATGAGGATTTCTTGAAATTTAAACTATCTGAAAAAGAAGCTAAAAAAAGAGCAAAGGAAGCTACTAAAGGAGTAATTGAAGCTATAAAATGGCTGGATAATGTAGATGCTGTTTTAGTTGTTCTGGATGCAACTGAAAATCCTTATAGTCAGGTTAATATTACAATAGTTGGGAATCTAGCTGCTCGTAACATTCCTGTTTTAATTGTTGGAAATAAAACAGATTTAAAAAGAGCAAATACTAAAAGAATACAAAATGCCTTTCCGCAATATCCTGTTATTGGAATAAGTGCAGAAACAGGAAAAAACATGAAAGAATTTTATGAAGAATTATTTAAAGTGGTGAGATAAAAATGTTAACATTACAATTTGTTCCGTATGGTGAAATTAAATCCTTAACTTCTGTAGGAAGAATTAGGAAACTTCTTAATCTGGCTAAGGAAAATAAAATTGTTTTACTTGAAGGGAGATTAGCAAAAGAAGAAGAAGCTGAATTGATTAAGACAACAATGGAAGAAATAAATAAGAATTTTAGGGGGATTGAATTAGCTGTTGTTAATACAAATTTAGATAATGGAGATCCTTTCAGCAAACTAAAATCAAGTTTTGTTTCTGCTTTATTGGGAGACAAACAAGGATTTACAATTATAGGTCCAGCTAAAGTTATCAAGAGCATTAAAAGAGATCCACATAAATTACAAATTTTAATGAAAGATGCTCAAGGTTCAAGAAGGAAAAGATAAAAAGAGAAATGTCAAACCAATGCGTTAAATGTGGCACGTTATACGAAGATTCTTCTAATGAGTTATTAAAAGGTTGCAATAAATGTGGTGGTAAATTCTTTTTCTTTGTTAAAAAAGAAAATCTAGATAGAATGAAAGAATTAACTGTAAATTTGACTAAAGATGAAAGAACTGAAATTCAGGAAGACATTCAAGAAATAACTGGATTAGATAAAGTTGACCAACCTGTAATCTTGGATATAGAAAGTATAAGAATATTAAAACCAGGACAATATGAAATTGATTTGGTTGATCTATTTAGGGGAAAACCTTTAGTATATAAATTAGAAGAAGGAAAATATATCATAGACTTAGCTTCTACATTTGAGTCTAAAGATTTAGAAGAATAATTTAGTAATTTATTTTGGCTTTCTCAAATAAATTTTCTATAAATTTTTTACTATTTTGACTAAATGCACTATAATCAAAGTTTACGTCATAACTAGCTTCTGGTCTTGTAATTGAACAGAGATTATTAAAGTAATCATAATTTTCCTCTATTATATTGTTCATTAAAATGTTTTTTATAATATCATAAACTTTATTTCCTACATTTGTATTCGGATTTATTAAGTCACCATGAATTCCATGCCCGACTGTTTCTATAAATGAACTAGTTTCATCTGAATAAGCAACATAATTATATGCATTTTCTAATTTACCCGAACTCATACAAATAACTCCATCATTACAATAACCATGATCCAGACATGAGGTTATTCCAATAAAACTTTTATTTTTCCCAAGAACTCCTGAAATTGTATATAAATTATTAATCTTTTTTGTATTTAACTCGTTTAAGAAATTACTATTCATTAACATCTCACTGCATTCTAAATCATTTTCATATCTAAATTCATCACAAAAAGATCCAGAGCCCCAAAAATAATTTTTTGGAAGTCCTTTATTTGGAGTTCCTATTGTTATAACTTTGTTAACGTTATTCTCATTATTTTTTGTGTATTCTCTAATAACCAAACCACCCATGCTGTGCCCTATTAAATTAACCTTATCAGAGTTAGTGCATTTTTTTACAATCTCAACGACATTTCCTAATCTCTCAGCGTAATCTTTAATTGATCTCTTATCATCAAAATTCCAATTTTCATCAACATAATAAGTTGTTCTCACACTAATCTTTTTATTCCAGGAGAACGGACAAACTATATTTTGATCCTGATTTGGGAGAATTATATCTTTATCTTCATACATTCCATCATAATGCAATTTTTCTTGAAAAGTTTTAAATCTGCTAAAAGTTCCCCTACTATTATATTCTTTTAAAAGATTAGCGGCTTCACCTATAGATACCGCATGCCCATGAACTAAGATTATTGGATAGTTATCTAAGGCATTTTCTTCTTTAACTATATTAACTTCGTCATTTACATTTAAGTTTTCAAAATTATTAATACAACCTGTAATAAATATTAGAAATAATAAAAGTAAATACCTCTTTTTCATAAATTAAATGTATAATCTTTTGAATTTAAGTTTAACGGTTTTAGTAAGATTTATAAAACATTAACTTACTTTGAACTTTATGACAGAATTAATAGCTTGTTTATCCACTGGAAAAGGAACTTGGGGTCATGTAAACAGGTTAGTGCAAGACGGAAAATTTAAGAAGGTTTTTTTGATAACAAATGATTATGGTAAAGAGAACTTCTCTAAAGATGATAAAACTGAGTTAATCGCATTAAACTTGAATCAAGGATTAAAGGAATTAAGGGATGAAATTATGAATAATTTAAAGGGTAAGATAAAAGACCCCGAAGTTGGAGTTAATGTTATTTCTGGCACTGGAAGGGAGCATATGGCTTTAGTTGCAGCCTTACTTAAACTTGGGGTTGGTTTTAGATTAGTTGCTTTGACAAAAGACGGTGTTGAGGAAATTTAGTAACCTTTATATCTTTTCTATTTATTATAACTTTATGACAAAAGATTTTTTATCAAGCAATGAAACTATTTTCCTAAATGATGTTGCGTTAAGTTACGATTTCATTCCGAAAGAAGTAGAACACAGAGAAAACGAAAATCACTATATTGCAACTTGCATAAAGCCGTTATTTGAGAATAGAAACGGAAAAAATTTATTTATCTATGGAAATCCAGGCATTGGAAAAACTTTAGCAGTTAAATCTGTATTCCTAGAATTAGAAGAAAAAACAGATGATATTCTTAGCCTTTATATCAATTGTTGGAAACATAATACAAGTTACAAGATTGTATTAGAATTATGTAACTTAATTGGTTATAAATTTACAGTAGACAAATCAACAGATGAATTAATGGGGGATATTAAACCAATTTTAAACAGAAAAGCAATAGTAATATGCTTTGATGAAGTTGACAAACTAGATAACTTTGATATATTGTATTTTATTTTAGAAGATTTATATAAAAAAACTTTAATCTTAATAACAAATGAAAGACAATGGTTAGATGAATTAGACAAAAGAATAAGATCTAGATTATATGCAGAATTATTGGAATTTCGTTCTTACAATTATCAAGAAACTTATGATATCCTAAAAAAACGTTCTGAGTATGCATTTTACCCAAATGTTATCAATAAAGATTGTTTAGAAATAATAAGCAAAAAAACTTTTGAGTTAAAAGATATACGCTCTGGTGTTTATTTATTAAAAGAAGCAGGAGATATTACAGAATCGAATTCGCGTAAGAAAATTGAATTAGAAGATGTTGATAAAGCTATTAAAAAATTACAAGAATTTAAAATTAGAAATTCTGCTGATCTTAATGAAAATAGAAATGAATTATTAGAATTAATTAAAAACAATTCTGGAAGTTCTGCAGCAGATCTATTTAGAGAATATAATAAAGATATTTCTTACAAAACATTTAGGAGAAAATTAGATGATCTTACTGATTCTAAATTAATTACAATAATGAACAAGCAATCTGCTAAGGGAAAAACAAGTTATGTATACTTTGGCATTCTTAAGAGCTTAAATGAGTTCTAGAAAATATATTTTTAAGTATCCTGGACATGAGGACAACTTCGCTACGAGTGTTTATAAATAAAATTCACTTATATATTATTGGAGGTGGTGTTTATGAAGGACTGGCAAGTTTATTCAAAAGCAATAGAAAAAGGATTACATTTACAATACATCAAGGTTATTGGAGGTGAAGAAGATGATACATCTTAACGAAGAGAAATTTAGTAGTATACTAAGAAAACTCCCATTAGACGACTATGAAAAAAGAACTTTCAACTTGAAAACTTTTTTAAATTCTTTGAAAAATGGACATCTACAATAAACGCGAATTAAATGATCTTCTCGATGAAGATGAGATTAATGAAGGAGAACAAGGATTTATGCTTGGTTACATAGAAGCCTTCAATTAATTTTATTTTTTATTATAAATTTAGATAAAAATAATCAAAGAAAATATTTAGAAAAAGAAGAAGTTTATCTTCTTCTTTTTGATCTACTTGCTGCTTTTCTTTTTGTAGATCTTTTTGCTTTTCTTCTTGCTGCCATTTTTTTTTCACCTCTTGATTTCCCACAAAGTTATAATTGTGAGCATTAACATAGAATCGATTTCAATTTTTTTTACTAATTGCATATTTAAATTATGCTAAGGTTATTTATATAGTTTACTATTTCAGAAAAAATTTATTGTAATTATCAAAAATTGTTTTCTCAATTTCATTTTTGTTTATGTTTTTTATTTCAGACATCTTCTTGATTGTCTCGACGATAAAACTAGGTTCGTTCATTTTTTCTTTATAAGGACTTAGATAAGGCGAATCTGTTTCAGTTAACATTTGATTTAAATTAAAATTCTTTACGATGTCTTGAAAATGTTTTGCTCTTACGATGTTGCAAGGAATTGAAATAAAATATCCGTTATCAAATATTTTTTTTACTAATTTAAAATTTCCAGTAAAACAGTGCAATAAAAACTTTTTACTTTTTGAAGTTTCTAATAATTCAAGAACTTCTTTCTCAGCTTGTCTTGAATGTATTATCAAAGGTTTTTTAATCTTCTCACCTAATTCAATGAATTTTTTAAATAAACTTATTTGTTTACCCCGATCAATATTTCGAGAATAGTCTAAACCGCATTCACCAATAGCAAATATAAAGTCTCTCTTACTCTTAATAAAATCGAGCTCATTCTTAATTTGGTCATCTGTTAAATTTTCTATAGAAAGAGGATGAATCCCTAAAGATGGTTTAACTATATCAAATTTTTCTGCAAGTTTTAATGTTTCCCTGTTAGTTTTTATATCAAGACCATTACTATTTATTATAACCAATCCTTTCTTTTTAGCTCTTGAGACAATTCCTTCAACATCATTTAGTAACATTGGATCAGTTAAATGGCAATGTATATCAACAATCATAAAAATAAAGTATATCAGATGTTTATTAATTTAACTAAAAACCAAAGATCCACTTTACTAATTTAAATAACCAAGGCAATAAATTTATTATAATTAAAGAAAGATTAAATATTGTTACACTTTTAAATATTTTAAGTGCTTTTTTATTTGTTGTTATTCCAAGCAATGCAGTATATAACATCTTTCCTCCGTCTATTGGTCCTAATGGAAGTAAATTAAACAAACCAATTCCTAAATTAATAACCCATAGCCAGAAGAACAATAAATTAAACCATAACAAAGCCGGGAGTAAAAATTGTGGTAATCCTTGTTTTACACTCAAACTATTTGAAACACTAATCCCAACCTTTGGTTCTCCACTTGAAAGATCAGGTTTAACATAGAAGCTTTCTTTATCTGTTGAAAACTTTAAAACATCATTCTTATCTGAATTTTTAATTAAATTTATTAATTGATCTTGAGAATTTACCTTAATATTATTAACCTCTTTGATTATAACTCCAGTCTTAATTCCAGAAAGTTCTGCCGGAGATCCTTTCTCAACTTGAACAATATTTACACCATTAACTTCTAAAAGGTTTGTTTGCAATGGAGCAAATATAAATGTAAAGAATAATATTATTAAAAATCCTAAAACAATATTAACAAAAGGACCAGCGCTTATTATTGCAAGTTGTTTCTTTTTTTCTATTTTTTTCATTTTTTTCTCATCTGGCTCTACGAAAGCAGCTAATATCGGACCTAAAAAAGCAAAACCAGAACTTTTAACATCTATTTTATACAAACGTGCATAAACACCATGTGCAAATTCATGTACCACTGCTACAATAAATATTCCTATTATCCAATGCCAAAAATTTAATACCGGGAGTTCTGGAGAAATACTGATTCCTGGAAGAACAGGCGCTACAACTGGCTGCGATCCTGGGATGAATATTAATTTGTAAACACCTTGCAATAAAGTATACATTATAAATACCATTCCAGTAAATCCAACAAAAACACTTACATATGATAAAAGATTTAATAATTTAGAATTTTTCCTTGCTATCTTATCCATTAATTTTAATCCTAATTTTGTTCTATAAAGAGCGAAAATTCCTCCTTGCAATTCAAACTTCTCCCTATTTTTTAAAAAGAAGATAAGTAAAGCTGCATAAAACATTATTGCAAAAATTAAATCAAAATTCATTTTCTTCTAATTGGCCTAAATGCTTTTTTACCACATCTTCTGCAAACAATTGATTTCTGCAGAACTTTTAAAGGAGAAGTTCTTAATTTTGTTTTGCAGTTTCTACAAACAAAAACATCTTTTAATAACCTGTTTATCGCTTCTGGGAATTTTACCATTTTATCTTACCTGTTTTATCACTTTTTCATTCTCGATTGTCCAATAAGTAACTTGCTTTCCTTCTTTTATCTGATCTTTTAAATCTTCCGGCATTTTTAAATCAAATGTCTCGTAAGTTTCTAAGTCCATGACATTTACAATTCCATCATGAATACTTAATACTTGAGCTTCTTTTTTTTCAATTATAGGAACTTCGACTTTATCTGAACTAGGATAAACTTGTATCTTTTTTTTATCACCTAAAATGCTAACTGCTTCTATTCTGCATTTCATACTGCCGTGTTTGCCTGTTTTGGATAATTGTATGCTTTTTACAACACAAGCTTCACCATCTAAAATTACATAATTACCCTCTTTTAAACTTCCTACAGTTGTTACTTTTTTATCCATAATTTAGTTCCAAGGCATATTATTTATAAACGTTTTGTTTTAAAGAAATAATAAAAGAAAAATTAAAAATCAGTTGAGGTTATTAGCTCAACTTTTGTCTCTCTCGGATTTATCCTAGATTTCATTCCAGCTACATATCTTACACCCGAATTCTCAGCTGCATCCACTATTGTTCTATCAATATACCCATCAAATACAACAGCATATACAGAATTCAAATTCTTAATCGCATTTGGTAGTTCCATTATTGGAACTTTTCCGAGCAAGTTCATATTTTCATCTAAGATGTATGCTCCTCTTGTTCCAACTAAATCATCTAATAAATCCTTAAACTTTTTCAATTCTGGTTTTACAACTCTCTTGATTTGAGGAATTTCTTGTTTTATCGCTATTTCTGGTTTAACAATTCTTTCTTCAACTTTTTCTCTTAATTCTCTCAAATTGTTTATTGGTGTTTGTATTATTCCTAAATCAAGTTTTACTTGTTCTGCTGTTATCTTGCTTCTCAATGCTTTATGAACTTCTTTTTTTGCAATTTCCTCAACTTCTTTTCCATCAGGAGCTTTTGCAACGTAATCTATTTCAATTCCAGAGTTTATTAATCCACGAACAATTAGGTCTCCTCCACGATCTCCATCAACAAAAGCAGTTAGAACTTTTTTCTTACTAAGCTCTCTTATTGAATCTGAGATGTTGCTTGTTCCATTTAATGCAATGGCATTTTTAATGCCATGTTTTAATAAGTTTAGAACATCTGCTCTTCCCTCAACTAAGATTACTTCTTCAGAATCATCTATTGAAGGACCTGCAGCTAGCCTCTCTTTTCCATATTCAGTTATCTCCATCATCCTTACACTTTGTGTAACTTGCTCTGTTATTTCTTGACTGTCTGGGAGAACTTTACTTGTTAACTCTCTTAATAACTCCTTCGCTCTTTCAATAACAAAATCACGTTTGGTTATTCTTACATCTTCTATACTTTCAACAAAAACTTTGCTATTGCAAGGACCTATTCTTTGAGTTGTTTCTAAAGCAGCTCCAATTATTGCTGTTTCAGCTTTGTCTAAACTACTAGGAATTATTATTTCGCCTTCTGTTTTGCCGTTTCTTGTATCTAACTTTACTTCAATTCTTCCTATTCTTCCTGATCTTTGTAGTTCACGTAGTTCTAATTCAGATCCTAGTAAACCTTCTGTTTGGCCGAAAACAGCACCTATAACATCTGGCTTATCAACAACCCCCTCAATTGTTATCTTTGTGTGAATTATATACTTAGCATTTACCGGGCTTATTTTACCCATTTTAATCCCTCCACAATTTAGAACAAGAATTATCGCTCTATTTAAGCATTTAAATTTATATTAACTCTTTTTTTCATTTTCAAGTTTGAAATGGTGAATTTAATGAAATATAATCTTTATTCTTGTTCTAATTTAAATATTGTTGCCCGCAACACTAACTCCCAATTTCATAGACTGGTTTTACCGTACTCAATTGAGTATTCTCATGGCGGGCATAAAAGCTATTTGTAGCTTCTATAGTTTAGAAGCAATACTTTAAACTATATAAATCTATCGTAGTTCTTGTTGTAATTCATAAAAAGTAAAAAAGATAAATTTTTTTATATATAAAAGGGATAAATTTTATCCAGAACGACTGTTTAAGCCAAAATAAGCCTTTATTTCATTATAAAAGGCAGTTGTTAGCTCTTTTAACTCATTTTCGTAATGTTCTTTCCTTGATTTCTCAACAAATTTAC
>Ga0209541_10002231_pt1 | contig 36988 bp, 34 predicted proteins | sample RifCSPlowO2_01_FD_184027 | JGI IMG/M metagenome (GOLD analysis project Ga0209541, IMG submission 184027) | Groundwater microbial communities from Rifle, Colorado - Rifle CSP2_plank lowO2_0.1 (SPAdes) (version 2) | ecosystem: Environmental > Aquatic > Deep subsurface > Groundwater | place...
CCTTACCTTTGAAAAACTTTCTAATCCGTCAGAAACACCTTATCTACAACAGGCCGATCACAAATACGCAGAACCAGATTCTCCTCAAGCAAGCAAGATTAATCACGAGCATAAAAAGTAGATAGGAACATAGTAAAGAAATCCCCGATGGGGGATTTCTTGTTTTGAGGTTGTCTAAAAAACCTTATTAGAACTTAGCGGAAATAAAAAACCCTGACATTAGGTTGTCTACGATTCTGATTAAAATCCTCCAGCCGCGGTAATCTCTCCTTTAATGGGCGGATGGGGATCGTATCCTTCCAAGGAAAAGTCCTCAAAAGAAAATCCATTGATTTCTTTAATCTTGGGATTTATTTTCATTCTTGGGAGCGGATTCGGGGTTCTTGATAATTGTTTTTTGACTTGTTCGTAATGATTGCTGTAAATATGAGCGTCTCCCAAAACATGCACAAACTCGCCAGGTTCATATCCTATTACTTGGGCAATCATCAATGTTAACAAAGAATAACTTGCGATATTAAATGGCACTCCAAGGAACATATCGCAACTTCTTTGGTAAAGAAGGCAGGATAGTTTACCACCATTAACGGTAAAATGAAAAAGGACATGGCAAGGAGCTATCACCATTGATTTGCCCGGGCTCGCCATTTCGTAGATAAATTCAGGGTTCCAAGCGGAAACTACATAGTGTTTACGGTCAGGATTTGATTTTAATTTCTGAATTACCCAAGCTAACTGATCGATTTCCCGACCGTCCGATGTTTGCCAGCGCCGCCATTGCTTTCCGTAAACAGGGCCAAGTTCACCCCATTTTTTAGCGAATTCTTCGTCCTCTTTGATTTTTTCTATAAGTTCTTCTTGTGTCATTGTCGGGACTTCGCCTCTTTCCATCGCCTTTAAATAGGGCTTGTACGCCCATTCGTCCCAAATATGGACATTATTATCCACTAAATACTTGATATTAGAGCTTCCGCTAAGAAACCATAAAAGTTCGTGTAAGATGCCTTTCCAGAACACCTTTTTTGTAGTTAAGAGAGGAAATCCTTGGGAAAGATCGAACCGCATAATTCTCCCTAAAACCGATTTTAATTCAATGCCCGTATTAAACTCGCGTTTGATTGTTCCGTTATCCAGAATATCTTGAAGAATATTCAAGTATTGGTATTCCGGGTGTTGGGATTCGCGTTGAGGGTCGTTTGTCATTGTGATATGATTCTCGCCTTCGGCAGGCCCCTGATAATTTTCTTAAAATTATGATAGCATATAATATTAAAGCGAACAAAATGAACGAAACAACAGTTTTTATGATTGCCGTAATGACCGCCGACGGTTTTATCGCAAAAAGCAGCCGGCATTCGCCGGTGGGCTGGAACAGCAAAGAGGACAAAGAATTTTTTACCAAACGGACAAAAGAAGCCGGAGTGGTAGTAATGGGAGCCAACACCTATGAAACCATAAGCAGGCCTCCTTTGGAGGGCCGTTTAAACATCGTTTACTCAATGGATAAACAGTACGATGGTGCCGAAACAACCCGGGCCGAACCCAAAGACCTAATAGAAGATTTGGGCAAGAGGGGGTATAAGGAAATCGCTATTTGCGGCGGCGCCGCGATTTATACAATGTTTATGGAGGCGGGCGCGCTTGACAAGATGTACATTACCATTGAGCCCGTTATTTTCGGCGCCGGGCTCGCTCTTTTCAACAAAGAGATTAGCCAAGAGTTGCGGTTGGTATCTAATAAGCAAATTGGCAAAAACACTATTTTACTGGAGTATAATGTAATAAAATAATATGGTTTTAGGAATTCAAGAATTACGCGAATTAGTAAAAAGCGGAAAATTAGTTGAAAACCTGTCAGAAAGAGAGCTGACGAATCCAGAGGGAGCCGGCTTTGATTTGAGGATAGGGGAACTATACGGCGCGCAAGGGGCGGGATTTTTAGGAATTGAGGAAAGAGAAACGCCAAAAATGGAGTTGATTGCGCAATACGATTCTACAAAAATCAGCGCGGTTTCAATTAAATCGCACACTTATTATCTGCTGAAAACAATAGAAAGCGTAAATATGCCGGATAATCTTTTAGCCATAATGACTCCTCGTTCTACTCTTTTTCGTTCCGGCGTTTTTATTTTCGGTGGTCAGGTTCCGCCAGGATACAAAGGGGGCCTCAATATGGGACTTTATAACTTTAGAAACGAGGATTTTAAGCTGGAAATGGGCGCGAGGGTGGTACATATTATGTTTTTTGAGGTTAAGGGAGAATCTAATCGGTATAGAGGGCAATGGCAGGGCGGTAGGGTAACAACCAAAGAAAAAGAAAAACAAATATGAATCCCGCCAGAAATCTTAGTCGGAAAAATTTTTATAGAAAATTTTTCTGTCTGGCAATAATAGGGCATAACCAAAATCAAAAATCTGTTCGAAATTAGCTTTGCGCTATATAAAACAGATTTCTAACGGAGTGAACTACGCAAAGTTGATTGATCAGACATTTTTAAAAAAAGGAGCAAGCGCTGAAGAAATTAAGAAGGTTTGCAAGGAAACAAAAGAGTATGGTTTTCGGGCGCTTTGCGTTTACCCCGAACATACCAAATTGGCTAAAGAATTATTAAGAGACACTACGGTCAAAGTAACCACTTTGATTGACGAGCCGACAGGAGCCAGTCCCAGCGCCGACAGAATAAAGTTGGTTGAACAGGCCCAAAAGGACGGTTCTGACGAAATAGAGTTAGTGATGAAAATAGACGACTTTAAAAATCAAAAATACGATGCGGTTGATGAAGATTTAAAAAGCATTTGCAGTATTTTGCCGACGAAAGTGATTATCGGTTCCGGCTACTTAACCGACGAAGAAATATCTAAAGCTTCAGAAATGACGCAAGGCGCTGGAGCGATTTCGGTAAAAACAGCCACAGTTGACGATCCGTTGGACAATACGGAATTGGAGGAAAAAGCCAAGCACGTCAAAGCTATGAAAGACTCAGCGCCTGATTTGTTGATTAAAGCGTCCGGCGCCATCAGGACATTCGACGATCTAAAAAAAATGATGGCGGCGGGCGCGGATATTATTGGTACTAGCTCCGGAGTGGAAATCGTTAACGAAACAAGCGGGCAAGATATTAGCGTTAATGAAGAGTGGAGGAGAAAAGAATAAAAAAGCAACTCGGCGGATAACCCAAAGAGCACGCCGTCGACTTAAATGCTTATATAAATAATATTCCGAGTCGTGATTATTACTCGTTCCGCGCCAAGACTTAAAAACCCGCCATTTTCATGGGGCGGAACTCCGTAATGCTCTTTTTATTCTCCGCCTCGTCTTTAAGGACGCAAAGCTAATTTATATTATGTATAAACCTACAATTGGTCTGGAGGTTCATGTTGAGCTCAACACAAAAAGCAAGATGTTTTGTTCTTGCAAGAATGACGCCGACGAGAGTCGGCCAAATGTTAATATCTGTCCCGTGTGCATGGGGCATCCGGGAACTCTGCCCGTTATTAACGGGGAAGCCGTTAGAAAAGTGATTAAAACCGGATTGGCTCTGGACTGCGAGATAGCGGAACATTCAAGATTTGACCGAAAAAACTATTTTTATCCCGACTTACCGAAAGGTTATCAAATTTCCCAGTACGACGCGCCTTTTTGCAAAGAAGGTTTTTTAAAGATCGCGAACAAGAAAGTAAAAATAAAAAGAATTCACTTAGAGGAGGATACTGGAAGATCGGTTCATGCTATTGAGAGCGGAGGGAAAATAGAAAAACAAGAAGATTGGGAGGCAATATCGTCTGGGCCGACGGAGAAGATGTTGGACCAATACAAACAAGAAGATTACTCTTTGGTTGATTTTAACAGGGCCGGAGTGCCCTTAATGGAATTAGTCACGGAGCCGGATTTGGATTCTGGAAAGGAGGCGAAATTATTCGGACAAGAGTTTCAATTGATTCTGCGCTATCTTGGAGTTTCCGAAGCCGGTATGGAAAAGGGGCAGATGAGGGTTGAAGTTAACATTTCTTTGTCCGAGAGTAAAAAATTGGGAACGAAAGTGGAAATCAAAAACCTCAACTCTTTCAGATCGGTTGAGAAAGCGATTGATTTTGAGATTAATCGTCAGAAAGAACTTTTAGAGAGCGGGCAAAGAATTATTCAGGAAACTCGTGGTTGGCACGACCTTAAAGAAATTACCTTCAGTCAGCGAGAAAAGGAAAAATCGCATGATTATCGATACTTCCCGGAGCCCGATCTGCCGCCATTATCTCTTGCGCCGGAGCTTATCCAAAGCATTAAATCGGAAATACCGGAACTCCCAAAGCATTACCGAGAAAGATTTATCAGAGAATATGAGTTAACAAAAGAGGACGCCGAGTTTTTTGTTCAGCGAAAAGACATGGGCGGATATTTGGAAAAAATCATCAGCGAATTCGGAGAACGTATTCCCAAAAACGACTTGGCCCAGCTAATAAAATCAGCTGTCAATTATCTAACTACCGATTTGCAAGGTCTTTTGCGGGGAGCGTCAATAAAAGGGAAAGAATTTTTGATAACACCGGAAAACTTTTCAGAATTTATACTCTTAATTTATAAAAAGAAAATTTCGAGCAAGACAGCTAAAACGGTTCTGGCAGAAATGTTTCAAAGCGGCGCCGACCCGCATCATATTATCGAAGACAAAAATTTAAACCAGATTGATTCGGAATCAGAAATTGAAGATATTATCAAAACGGTTATTAGCGAAAATCAGGAAGCTGTAGCTGATTTCCAAAAAGGCAAAACCAATTCTTTTCAATATCTTATTGGCAAAGCGATGACAAAGAGCAGTGGCAAGGCGGATCCGGCGCTTGCCGCCAAAATCCTCAAAAAGCTTTTGACTAAATAAAAAAAAAGCGATAGAATATAGTCAGTGCCTTTTATTACCCATTCCCATTAAAAAGGAGAGGGAGATGGAAAATTCCGACATCGAGGATCTCTGTGCTTTAATTTATTTCGCAGAGCAACCAAGGGTGCATCTTTTGTACGATGGCGATGATGTTAAAGTATTAGTCATCACCAGGGGAGCAATAATGGATACGGCTTACCGTTTTCCCTTTAATCCAGGGTTGTTTCTGATAATAGAGACGGAAATGGGGGTGAAACATTAGAATGAAAATAAAAACAAGGGGAGATTTAATCTTCCCTTATTTTTTTAAGAAATTCTTAACTAACGTTTCTGCCCGTTGGTAATTTTCAACCCAATTTATTTCTTTATCCCGTTTCCCCGCTTTGCAAGATCCCGTCCAATGACGGGAAAACCACGTCATTTGTCGCTTGGCAAAATGCTCAATTTCTTTTTGCAGCTTTTCAATCATCTCTTTCCTGTTTATTTTCCCTTGCAGATACTTGGAGACATAGCGGTATTCTAACCCTAATTCTTCCAATCTTTTCCAAGACAAACCGCTTTCTTTTAATCTTTCCACTTCGTTTATCATGCCCTGTTTAATTCTTTTTAATAATCTTGTCTGAATCAATCGCTTGAGCTCCGGCGCGGTTTTTTTGACGCCGATCAATAAGACAGGAAAAGGAAGAGGTTTTTTTTGAAGAAGCGGAACAGTGGCTTTGGTTGTTGTCACTATTTCCAACGCCCTGATTAATCTTCTCTTATTGTTTGGGTCAATGGTTTTGGCTCTTCTCGGGTCTATCTTTCTCAACCAGATAAATAATTCCTCGGCGGTTTTCTTGCTCAATCTTTCTCTTAATTTCCAATCAGGTTTAACTTTGGGAATAACAATGCCGTCAATGATTGATTGAATGTAAAATCCGGTTCCGCCGCAGATGATAGGAATTTTGCCATTTTCGAATATTTTTTCTATTGCTTTGAGCGCTAATTTTCTATATTGAGCAACCGTGAATTTTCTTTTCGGATTCGCAACGCTTAAAAGATGATGGGGAATGCCCATCATCTCATTTTTCGTTACCTTGCCTGATCCAATATCGAATCCTTTGTATACTTGTCTTGAATCGGCAGATACTATCTCTCCATTAAATTTTCGGGCAATTCTTACAGCTAAATTAGATTTGCCGCTGGTGGTGGGGCCCAAGATTACAATAATTCGCTTCGTCATTATTATTCCCAGTCCTTTTTTGAAATTTCATCTATTGTCTGTTTTAAGAATTTATCTAATCTCATTGATCCCATATCTTTGCCCCGGCGCCGTACGCTTATATTCTTGGATTTTTCTTCTTTTTCGCCAATAACTAAAAGATAGGGTATTTTTTGCGTTTCTCCCTCTCGGATTCTTTTGGACAGGGTTTCGTTTTCGTCTCTTACCTGAAATCTGAAACCCACAACCTGAAACATCTTAGCAATTTCTTTAGCGTATTGAGTTTGTTTCGACGTAATTGGAATAATCCAAATTTGCTCCGGCGACAGCCACAAAGGCAAGGCGCCGGCAAAATGTTCCAGCAAGTTTGCCAGAAACCTTTCTAAAGATCCCATCACCGCGTAGTGTATCATCACTATTCTTTCCTCTTGCCCTTTTTCGTTGATGCAATAGAGATTAAAACGTTCTGGCATGTTCATATCCAATTGAATAGTCGCCATCTGCCATTTTCTGCCAAGGGAATCCTGGGATATGAAATCTATTTTTGGTCCGTAAAAAGCCGCCTCTCCAATGTCTTCTTTGGTTTTTGTCGCCTTATGCTTGGCAACTTCTCTTAAAATTTGTTCGGTTTCCTGCCATACCGATGGATTTCCAAGATATTTCTCTGGCCGTTTGGGGTCTCGCAAGGACAAGCTGGCTTGCAGTTTGAACCCAAAGCTATTGTAAAATTCTTGGATTATATCCCAAGCGTTAATGATTTCTTCTTTTACCTGCGATCTTCTGGCGAAAATATGCGAGTCGTCAATGGATATGGCGCGAACGCGCAATATACCGGATAATTCGCCGGTTTGTTCATCTCTATACATCATAGTGGTGTTGGCGTAGCGTTGGGGAAGTTCTTTGTAGCTGTGGATTTTTCTGGCGAAAATCTGGGTGTGATGAGGACAATTCATCGGTTTTAAGGCGAAGATATGACCCTCTCTGGTTTTAATCTGAAAAAGTTCGTCTTTGAATTTGTCCCAGTGGCCGCTTTTAATATAAAGGTCTTTCTTGGTGATGTGAGGTATTTCCACTTTGGAGTATCCTCTTTTCTGGCGCAGTTCCCAGACAAAATCGTCAAGTAGGTGCCGTATCAAAGTGCCTTTCGGCGTCCATAATGGCAGTCCGGGTCCGACCAGATCAGAGAATGTAAACAGGTCAAGTTTAGCGCCCAATGCTTTGTGGTCTTGCTGTTCCGGTCTCTCTTTTTCAACGTCGTTAGCGACGTCCTTTTTCGTCTTTTTCATCGTTTCAACTGTTAAGTTTCAATAATTTCTTCGACGCTTTCGCAGATTAGTTTGGGCGAATCGTTCCTGACATCCATTCTGCCCGAGACAAACACTATTTTATTCTCTTGAAGGGCAGATGGATTATTCTCAATAACGCTTGGGAAAACGACAACTTCTATTTTATCAGACAAATCCTCGACACTCATAAAAAGCATCGGCTTACCGGTCTTGGTCATAATTTTTTTTACCTTGGAAATAATGCCGCCGATTCTGATTCTGTTTACGATTTTTTTCTGCCAGAAAAAATTGCCAGGACCTTGCTCAATTTTTTTGTCTGTCCCGCCGTTATTGCCAGACAACAGCTCTGAAATCCTGATCGTCTTTTTCTCTAAGATATTTTTTAATCCTTCAAGAGGATTGGAGCTGACAAAAAGCCCCAATAATTCTTTCTCCCAGAAAATTTTCTCGTTTTTGGTCGCTGGAGCCGTTGCTTCAAGTTTAATCTTTGAATCGGTTTTCACGCCGTCAAAGAGGCCTCGCTGGCCATTGTTGTTTCTGTTTTTCTCCTTGTTGATTTCGAGCAACTTTTCTAAATTGAACAGAAGCTTGTTTCTTTCCTCTAATTTGTCGAATACGCCGGCTTTAATGAGATTCTCCAGCGATTTTTTATTTAGGTCTTTAGAATTGATTCTGGAAATAAAATCATCAATCGAACCGAATTTCCCATTGGCTTTTCTTGCGTCCACTACCACTTCGGCAATGTTCTCTCCCACATTTTTGATGGCTAACAATCCAAAGCGGATCTGATTTTTTTGCGGAACCACTGAAAAATGCCGCCAGCTCTCATTGATATCCGGAGGCAAAACCTCCAAGCCCATTTTTTTGCATTCCCCGATTAAAAACCCAATTCTTTCGGTGTCTGCCCTTTCTGACGTTAGAAGGGAAGACATAAATTCAGAAGGAAAATGCGATTTTAAATAAGCCGTTTGGTAAGCGATCATGGCGTAAGCCGCGGCGTGGCTCCTGTTGAATCCGTAACGGTCAAACGGTTCAATAAGTTGCCATAGTTTTTCGGTTGTTTTTTCCGGAACGCCGTTTTGCTTGGCCCCTTGGAAAAACTTATTTTTTTGTTCCTGCAACAACTTGCTTATTTTCTTTCCAACGGCTTTCCTCAAAATATCGGCTTCGGCGAGAGAGAATCCGGCTATGGCTTGCACCATTTGGATAAGCTGTTCTTGGTAAATCATTATGCCGTAGGTGTTTTTCAGTATCGGTTCAAGCAGAGGATGCAAGTATTCTACTTTTTTCTTACCGTGTTTTCGGGCGATATACTCTGGAATAAGCTCCATCGGACCGGGGCGATATAGCGCCACCATCGCTATCAAATCTTCAAATTGAGTCGGTTTTAACTGTTTGAGGTATCTTTTAAAGCCGTCAGATTCCATCTGAAATATCCCGGTGCTGTTGGCTTCTTGCAGTAATTGATAGGCGTTTCTGTCGTCCAACGGTAAACTTTCAATATCAATTTTTTTGTCGTAGATTTTATAGATTTTTGCCAGCGTGTCTTCGATAATGGTTAGGTTTTTCAATCCCAAAAAGTCCATTTTCAAAAGTCCCAGGTCTTCCACCGAGTGCATTTCATATTGGGTGACGATAATATTTTCATCTTGGGTGGGATGCTGAAGAGGAACGATTTCGTCTAAGGGATTGGCGGATATCACCACGCCGCAAGCATGGGTGGAGGCGTGACGAGCTACGCCCTCTAATTTTTTAGCGAAATCAATCAATTTTTGGGCTTTCTCGTCGCTTAAATATGCTTGGCGAAATTCTTCTACCCCGGACAATGTTTGGTCTAACGTTGAACCAAATGGGATCATTTTCGCAATTCTGTCGCAATAGTCGTAAGGATAGTTAAGCGCCCTGCCAACGTCTCTGATAACGGCCCGGGCCGCCATTGTTCCAAAGGTGATTATTTGCGCCACTTTGTCTCGGCCATATTTTTCGGCGACATAGCGAATAACTTCATCTCTTCTGCGGTCGGCGAAATCAAGATCAATATCGGGCAGGGAAATTCTTGCCGGGTTTAGGAATCTTTCAAATAATAAATTGTATTTTAAAGGATCGACGTTGGTGATATTTAATAAGTAGGCGACCAAAGAGCCGCCGACAGATCCCCGTCCCGGACCCACCACAATATGATTTTCTTTTGCCCAGTTGACGAAATCCTGGACGATTAAAAAATAAGAGGCGAATCCTGTCTGTTTGATTACCGCCAGCTCTCGATTTAATCTTTCGGTTATTTCTTGAGTGAGCTGTCCCTGGTATCTTTTTTGAATCCCTTTTTGGCAAAGATCAGACAAGTATTCGTTTTCGTTTGCGCCTTGAGGAACTTGAAATTTGGGCAATCTGATTTTGCCTAATTCAAATTGAAAATTGCATTTTTCCGCGATTTTTTGAGTGTTGGCAATCGCCTCCGGAAAATCTTTAAACGCTTCTATCATTTGCTCCGGACTTTTCATTGAGAAATCGCCTCCTTTTAACGTTAATCTCTCCGGGTCGTTCGGGCTGGCCCCGGTATTAATAAGCATGAGAATGTCTTGGGCTTCGGCGTCTTCCGGTTTTAAATAATGGATGTCGTTGGTTGCCACCAAAGGAATGGAAGTTTTTTTGGATATTTCAGCCAGTCCTTTATTGACAATTTTTTGATCGGGCGAGTTCGGCTGATGCTGAAGTTCTAAATAAAAGTTTCCTTTGCCGAAAATCTTTTGGTATTTTTCTGCCTGTTCTTCCGCCTGCTTCATTTTCCTCGCCAAAATTAATTGGGGTATTTTTCCTTGAATGCAAGCCGAAAGGCCGATCAGCCCTTCGCTGTGTTTTGCCAGCGTTTCTTCGTCAATTCTTGGTTTATAATAAAAACCCTCTAAAAAGGAAAGGGTTACCAGTTTTACCAAGTTTTTATACCCTTGCGCGTTTTTAACGAGCACGATTAAATGATATCTCTTATCGTCAATATTCGGTCTTTCTTGAGACATTTGTTCAAACGCCTGATACATCTCCACTCCGATAATCGGTTTGATGTTTTTTTCATTCGCTTTTTTGTAAAACTCAATCGCTCCATAAAGAACGCCGTGATCGGTAAGCGCGATCGAATCCATTCCCAATTCTTTTACCCTGTCTAAGAGCTGGTCTATTTTGGGTAGGCCGTCTAACAAAGAATAGTGCGAATGAGTGTGGAGGTGAGTGAATTTTTGCATAACGTTCTAATGGGTATTCGTCCCGTAGCAGTCGATCCTTAAAAAAAAAGAGAGGAAAGGGAGGGACGAGGAGGATATAGGCGCTTCGGGGTTGAAGAATATAGTAGGCAATTGAGATACTTTACAAACAAATGGAAAAATCCCGCTCCCTTTCCTTGTGAAGAAGAAGGTCAACCTTCTTCTCTCTTTCATTGTATAAGAATCGGTAGAAAATGCCAAATGTGTGCGGACATTACCCTTAGCTCTTGACAAGATTTTGCTTCTACGTTATGATAGAGACAGCACATAAGGAGGTTATTCTGATGGATAACCAAATCGCCGGAGTTGTCGCCGTGTTCGTAGCGATGGTAACGATCGCCGTCCATTGCTCATTCAGCGACAAATGGGCGAAGATCGCTGGTTTTATCCAGAAGGTCGTTACGGTGGCGGCGATAGTATGGTTGTTGTTGCTTATCGATCGGAGCAACATTTACCTTTTCCTCACCAACCGGTGAGGTTTTTTCTTTGGAAAAATATCCTTCAAATATGCTAAATTAAACGAATGACACCGACCTTGAAAGAAGAAAAGAAACTGTGGAAACAAGGGTATAAAGTTGTTGTTGGTTTGGATGAAGCGGGCCGAGGCGCTTTGGCGGGACCGGTGGTAGCGGCGGCGGTCGCGATGGCTAAATTAAAAATGAAAAACGAAAAATTAAAAACTATCTTTAAAAACATTAAAGATTCAAAGCAGTTAACACCAAAACAGCGAGAAGAATTCTATAAACTTATCGCAGTAAATCCGCATATAAAGTGGGGGATTGGCAGGGTTTCAGAAAAGATTATTGATAAAATAAACATTAAGAACGCCGCCGAGTTGGCAATGGAAAGGGCCGTTAAAAATTTAAAAATGAAAAATGGAAAACTGAAAATAGGTTATCTCATCGTTGACGGCAATCAATTAGCGAACCGTAAACTAAAAACCATGAACCATAAACTGATTGTTCGAGCTGACGAAAAAGTTTTTTCCTGTGCCGCGGCTTCTATCCTCGCGAAAGTCACGAGAGATAAAATTATGCGGCAATATCACAAAAAATATCCTTTATATGGCCTTGATAAGCATAAAGGGTATGCGACGGCAAAGCACTTAAAGGCGTTGCGTAAATATAAATCCTGCGCTATTCACCGGCAGAGTTTCAGGCCGGTATGCAGTTGTTGACGCATTAAAAGGCGCTGAATTTATACTTGACTTCGTTTTGGAATAAACTGATAATTAAACATATGGAACGTGAACGAGCCAGAAAATTATTGTTGTATATTGCGTTAGTTGTTTTGCTTGTGGCGCTGGTTTTTGTTTTGGCGTGGTACTTCGCCGCAATTTACCAAGGAGAAAAACGGCAAAAAGAGCCAACCCAAGAAGAGATTATTAAAAAACAGTTAGACGAACTTAATGCCTTGGCGCCGGCGCAATTAAACGAGGAAGAAGTTCGGGAGCAATTAGACGACTTAAATCAAGAACAGCCAGGAGAAATAAAGCCGCTCTCTGAAGGTGAAATCCAAAAACAGCTGGACGAATTAAACAAGCTATAACTCTGACGGTGTTTCTCTGTTGACAGGCGCTTTGAGTTAAGGGAAAATGAAATAATTAATTATTTATATTAAGAATTATGTTCCCACAGATTAAATATCGTTGGTTTCCGTTTCTCGCGGTAGTTGTCGTTATTGCGTTATCGGCCGTTTCTTTCATATACGCCTGGACCGAACCATTGTTATCGCCCCCGGATGGCAACGTTGCAGCGCCCGTCAACGTGAGTAATAATCCTCAAACCTTCGTTGACACAAAGACCTTAAGAGTCAAGGCAGATGGAACGGGCGTTTTAGTGATTGAGGGTGGATTAAGGAGTGATACTTTCAGAACCTTATATCAAAGCACGTTTGCTACCACTAGTGGTAACGTCGGTATTGGAACATCTAACCCACAGGCAACTTTACATTTAGGTAGCAGAGATACAGGACTTAATCTGCGGATTCTCATGGAAAACCGGGCTACTGGCGACACAATGGGTCAGTACAGTACCATTACGAGTTCACGGCTATCAAATGGTAACTCCTCTTTGATGCTTGGGACAACGCTTAACGGGGCGCACAATACAAGACTTACCATAAATAACAATGGTCTCGTGCAATTTTCTTCAATAGCGTCTGAACCATCGGGTTCAAACGGTTCTATCTATTATAATTCAGGGACCAGCAAATTTAGATGTTATCAGGGGGGTGGTTGGACAGATTGCGTTGGCGGTGCAGGCGGAGGAGGGTACTGGACGCAAAGCGGATCTAATATTTATCCAAACGATAATAATTGGAGGGTTGGTATTGGCACTGCATCTCCTGGTGGTAAATTGGGAATTGATAGGGGTTTTGCCGTTGGCACTCGATTTATCCAGGCTGGTAATACAGATTTTATAGTCGCTTGGAATGGCAATGTGGGTATTGGTAGGGTGCCATACGACGAGACCCTTTATTTTGGTAACGGGACAGATAAGCGTTTAGTCGTGTCTGGCGGATCGATCGTTGGAGAATCCAATCTCTATGTTCAATCTCCTCTTGGGCCAAATACCGTGGTTGGCATTGGGGAGTTACAAACCGCCATAGACAACTGGCCAGGCAATTACATATTTGGTATAGGTTGGCTTCAAAGTCCAGTGTTCGCTATAGGCACAAAAATACCTTCTGGCGAAACGTTCGGTTTCTATGGAGATCCAGCCGGTGTTTATATAAGCGGTAATCTTGGTATTGGTAGTAGGATTTGCAATCCAACATGTCAGAGAAAGGTTGCCGATTATAGCAAATTTACTATTCATAGCGACAGTACGGGACCAGCAGGCAATGGCATGTCATTACGTAACGCTGATGTTTGGATGCTGATGTACAACAGAGTTAATACCAATAGCGCAACCATCGATGTAAGGAGCGGCGGGGATACCAATGGACCGGGTACGACCGGGTACAATCTTTTACTTAACCCCATCGGAGGAAATGTTGGTTTTGGAACCGCATCTTCTTCTGGCTCCAGTATAATTTTAAAAGCTTTTGATGGGGCAAATTGTTATAGGGTTAGAGTTAATAATGTCGGCGCGCTTCAAGTGGATAGCGCTTCTTGTCCTTTATGACGTCGATTGTGACTTTTGTTATCGTTGAATAGTGGTAAAATTAGCTTTCAATCCCGCGGCGAAAACCGCGGGATTGTTTTTAGCCAAAAACTTGCCCCGTAGTGATTTTTTGCTTTACTTCGTAAAATAAGCTTTCTGAAAGAAAACCCTGTCAAAAATCTACTACAGGTTTGCTAATTGTCCGATTATCTGCTATTTTAAAATAGCACAAATATGATATTCTAAAGATATGGCTACAATAACTATTCCAAAAAAAGAACTAAAAATCATAGTAAAAGAAAGCGTAAGGGAGATTCTCGAGCAAGAATCAATGAAATTCAGATCCCTGTTTATGTCTTCAGTATCTCAAAAGGAACAGAAAGATATTGAAAAAAGATACGGTAAACCATCCCGAAGAGCAGCGAAATCAACAGAGATTCAAGTATGAATTGGAAAATTGATTTTTCTGCCAGTTCTCTGAAATTCCTCAAGCAAAATAATCTTGAGGAGCATTTTATTATTGATAAAATAAAACTTGCTTTGCGAAAATTTAAAGGAGAAAATATAAATATTAATCTTAAAAAACTTAGCGGAGAATGGGAGGGATTTTATAGAATCCGTTCCGGTCGAATGAGAATCATTATCGAATTTCAATTTAGAAAAAACCGAGCGCATATTGAGGAAATTGACTGGCGAGGCAATGTTTATAAGTAAATATACGAAATCTCAATCGTTGCCAAGATTTTAATTATCTGCTATCTTAATTGATAAGTCATTTTCAGTTTTTCATTTTAACTTTTTAATTTAGCGAAGCGATTATGGCCGTTCCCAAACAAAGACATACAAAATCCAGAAGGAATAAGCGAAGAATGCACCTTTTTTTAAAAAGCCCGGTTTTTAGTTTGTGCAAGAAATGCGGTAAAGAAAAGATACCGCACGTTATCTGTTGGAATTGCGGGTATTACAAAAACGAGGAAGTTGTTAATGTTTTGGAAAAATTAGACAAAAAAGAAAGAAAGAAGAGGGAAAAGGAGTTAAAATCGCAAGAAAAAGCGGAATCTACCGCAAAACCGCTGACAATGGAGGATTTGTCTCGTAAATAAGCCGAAAACTCGTTTTTATATTTTTACTTCTTCGTTTTAAATTTTTACTTTGAAACATGGCTAGTAGGCATTTATCGCGTTCAATCGTTATGCAGTCGTTGTACGAGTGGGATTTTGGCGGTAGAAAGCCGGAATCGCTTAAAGCCGTTGTTGAGAGAAATCTTCAAGAGTTTGGCCCGGGCTTAGAAGACGAAAGCTTTGTTTGGCAGTTAATCAACGGAGTGGTCAAAAATATAGCCAAAATTGATAAAATTATCGAGAAAGCGGCGCCCGAATGGCCGATAAATCAGATAACTATCGTTGACAGAAATGTTTTAAGAATTGGTCTTTACGAGTTGATTTATGCCGATAAAAAAGAAGTGCCATTTAAGGTCGCTATCAACGAAGCCATTGAATTAGCAAAAGCGTTTGGCGGGGACAGCTCGGGAAAGTTTATCAACGGAGTGCTTGGCACGGTGTACAAACAAATGGAAGAGAAAATAAATAATAAATAGCAACTAACAATTAGCAATTAATAAACCGTACGAATTTTTGTTAATTGTTTATTGTTAACTGCTAATTATACGTGAAAGATTTTTCACCGCTTGAGAAAGCATTAGATGTTCAGTTTAATAATAAGGATTTATTGGCGCAGGCGTTTTGCCACCGCTCTTTTTTAAATGAGAACCCGAACATCAAGATGGAAAACAACGAGAGATTGGAATTTCTGGGGGACGCTGTTTTAGAGCTTGTGGTGACGGAATTTCTTTACAATGGCTATCCGCAGAAACCAGAAGGGGAATTAACCAACTGGCGCGCGGCTCTGGTTAATGCTAAGATTTTGTCTGAAAAAGCAAAAGAGTTGGATTTTAACGATTTTCTATTGTTGTCTCGCGGAGAAGAGAAAGAACTGGGCAAGGCGAGGCAGTATATTTTGGCCAACGCCATAGAGGCGTTTATCGGGGCTTTGTATTTAGATCAAGGGTATAGAGCGTGCCAGAGTTTTATTGAAGGCAATCTAACGAAAGAACTGCCGCGTATTATTGAGTCCGGGTTGTTTAAAGACGCTAAATCTCTTTTTCAGGAGGAAGCGCAGGAAAGGACCGGCATTACGCCGACCTACAAGGTTTTAGAGGAAAAAGGCCCGGATCACGAAAGACATTTTGTCGTTGGAGTATTTTTAGGGCAAGAACTGATTGCCAGAGGAGATGGTTTTTCCAAGCAAGAAGCCGAGTTGGAAGCTGCCAAGAATGCGTTGGAGGCGAAGCAGTGGTAGGGAGAACGCTTTGGGAATTCAATTTTTAGAGATACGCTCTGCGCCCCAGCGAGGCGCAAGCTCGGTTCCTCGACAAATTTTCGCTTCGCGAATCCATGCAATTTGTCTGCGGATGCTCTCTAAAAATTAATTCCATCGCTTAAAGAAGAATTTTATTTTTCGAATAGAAACAAGCTTACTTATATTAGCGATAATTAGTAATTACTAGCGATTATTAGTTGTATATGTTAACAATTCGTTTATTCAGGAGAGGCAAAAGGAATCAGCCGTTTTTCAAGATTGTCGTTACCGACAAAAGAAAATCGTCAACCAGAGGACGCTTCGTGGAAGAGGTCGGTTTTTACAACCCTTTAACCAAAGAAAAAGGATTAAAAACGGAAAGAATGAAACATTGGTTGTCGGTTGGAGCCATACCATCCGCTACTGTTCACAACATGCTGATTTCAGAGAAAATAGCGGAAGGGAAAAAAATTCCAAAGCATAAAATTTCAAAGAAAAAAGAATCCGTCTCCGCCGAAGATTCAGCGGGCAAGGAAGCCGTGACGACCCAGGGAAAACCCGCAGGCGAGTCGTCCATAACGCAAGAGGTGAAAGAAGAGAAACCCGCAGAGGTTAAGGCGGAGCCGGTTGTAGAAAGCGTAGAATCCGTTAAAGCCCCCGAAGGGGCAAAAGTAGCGCCAGAACCAAAAGAATCAATCGCCAAAGACGAGGAAAAAGCGGTTGAACCAGCAAAAAAGACAGAGAGCGGCACTACGGAGTAACCAGTTTGCAATTATTCTTTAGAGTGTTATTTTATAGTTAAACAAGGGATATGTGACAGTTCTTTTAGGCGATACTATTAGTTTTGATCTCTATACCTCCTACGTCCGTTGAGAGACCGTATGTATACCCCCCTTTACTGCGGTCTCTCCTTTTTCTGTTTTCCCCTGTTGACGTTAGCGCGATTTTTTAATAATATAGATAATACATTTATCGTGTGGCCTGTATGGCACATCCTCCTTAGGGGGAGACCGTTTCTCTTGTTTCTTCGGTCTCCCCTTTTTATTTGCCGTAGGCAAACAAACTTGTTTATTCTGAACGAAGTGAAGAACAAACTTGTTTATTCTAAACGAAGCGAAGAACAAACTTGTTTATTCTAAACGAAGCGAAGAACAAACTTGTTTATTTGCCGCAGGCAACGTTTTTTAATGAATCAAAACGCTTGCGATGAGAAAAATGCCATTTTATAAAACGAATATATTTTTCTCCTCGCATGCGCAGAGATGTGGGAGAAACAACTTTTGTGTTTTACGAGCGAGAGATGGGAGGGGCATCATAGCCGGAATCGCATTTGTGCGACCGAGTTTGGCCCCTCCCGTATTCATTTACCATTGGATTATTAGAAAAGCGTAATATGTGCGTAGATTATCCACTGGGCTTGACAAGATTTGGGGAGTATGCTATACTGATAGTATAGGAGAGAGTGAATAAATGTTATTGAAATTGGAAAGAATAGGCGGCTCTCCTTATGGGGAGTCGTCTATTGCTTTGAACTTTAAATAAGTCAAATCCGGCGTATTTCGTCAAGAAGGAGGCAAGACGATGACTTACTACATCGTTAACGGAGAAGTTTACTTCTCCGACAAAGAAGCGATAGATCGTATTCAGTCGCTCCGCGACTGAAGGAAGGGAGGGGAATGGACTGAAGGAACATCATCACTCCTTCAAAACATTCCCCCAATCTCTTAAGTTCAACATTTGGCAGATCGGTTTACCTTGAGCAGTTCGACTATGCTCACTGTAAACTTGTCGAAGGGTGAATTTAAAAGATTTACGAATAGCTCTTTGAAATTAATTAGCGGGGAGAAAATTGTCCCTCGACGGGCTCGGGATAGTTTTCTCCTCGCTATCGTGAAAATCGGTGGAAACCAATTCGCGGCTCCGGCTATATGTTCGGAGAAAAGAGGAAAAAGGAAAAACAATGTTTTTCGTAATTGCAATGATTCTGTTCAAGGTATCATTACTGACGGCGTCAGTAATGACCACCGCCTACTGTATCAACCAAAAGGAGCGCGTAACCGTCAGGACCATCGCGACAGTGTGCGTAGCGGTTCTTCTTTTCAGTGTGTTTTGCTTTCCAAATACTGCCGAGGGGTTTCGAGAACTCCCGCAGTTCAACATTCCTTTTCTCTGGCCATGATAAAAATGGCCAGAGAATAACAAGGGAGAAAAGATTCATACTTTTTCTCCCCTTCATCAAAGTTCAGTACTGGATTCGTTGAAGTAATGGATTTTGATGAGGTGATGGAAATGAAAAAAAAGAAAAGGGAAGAACGAGGCGGGCAGAGAGCAAAACCTTTGTCCGATCGGAAAACGAGACGCCCCTTAAAGAAGGGGAGTGTCATGAGAGAAGTAGCGAAGCAGGGAGTGCTGGTTCGCGGGAGAATTCTGCAGCGAACTCCAGCAGCTGCCAGAAAAGAGCTGATCGAGTTAGGGATTCTTATTCCCTGTGGTCAGACCTCCTCATCGAAAAGGCCCTAACCGAGAGGGCTCAACAAAAAAGGAAGAAATCTCGGTATTTCAATTTCTTCCTTCTATTTTTTAGTTTGTTAGCAATAATGGACTGAAAAGTGGAGATATTTGACAAAATTTTAGAAAACCATATCATGGACATAGTAGCAGTTCTGACTCTCGCGATTTACTGTTAGAGAGAATCGTAGAACGTAGCCCGGTAGTGCATTTTGGACTGGCGCTGATTATTCCTTTGCGTAGCGCGCGACGCAAATCCAAAATCTACTACCGGGGGTCGAGCTACTATGAAGGAAAATAATAACACGACTGGAACGTTTTAAACGATTGAAACGTTTAAGGCGACTGTACGAATATATGGCTGAAACAAAAACAAGCGATCAGGATTTCCTTGAATATCTTATTAAGGCCTTAGTTGATCACCCTGAAGATGTCAAGGTTGACCGTAAGGTTGACGAGATGGGGGTTCTGCTTTCTTTGAAGGTGAACCCTGAAGACATGGGTCAGATCATCGGCAAGGCCGGTTCTACCGCCAGAGCTATCAGGTCTTTAGTTCGTATTATTGGCTTGAAAAATCACGCCAGAGTGAACTTGAAGATTGAAGAGCCGGAAGGTGGAAGGGTCGTAAGGCCAAGGAGAGAGGAACAATCTGGAGCTGACTTGGAAGATCTCAAGTTATAAATCTGATTTTACAGATTCAAGAAAACCGTGCTACCATCTATTAATAGTGCGGTTTTCATTTTTGCGCGTGAAATTATTGGCATTATTCCTCATACGACACGCAGTCGACATTAATGATTTAAGCCAAGAACGGTTCGGTCGCTGCTAATTCTCGCCCCGCCAGGTTTGTTCGACAAGGTAATCAATAAATAAGCGGGGCTACGAAGTGTCGTTTTCGGAATATTGCCTTAATAATTTTGTGATTAGATTCGATATAATAACAATTTTTCCCCATATTTTTGATTCTTATTTAAAAGAGTCATTTATCCAAAAAGCCCAAGAAAAGGGGCTAATTAGCGTTAAAATTCACGATTTAAGGGGTTTTTCCAGGGATAAACGCAGAACCGTCGACGACAGGCCATTTGGCGGCGGATTGGGAATGGTCATCAAGGTCGAGCCCGTCTTTCGAGCGGTCTCGGCTTTGAAACGAAAAACGAAAAACGAAAAACGAAAAATAGTTTTATTTACGCCGCGAGGCAAGCAATTCAATCAAAGAATGGCGTATCAACTGTCGAAATTAAAAAGAGTCATTTTAATTTGCGGGAGATACGAAGGCGTGGACGAAAGAGTAGCAAAGCATATTGCCGATATGGAGTTGTCCATTGGGCCTTTTGACTTGATGGGTGGAGAATTGCCTGCAATGGCGGTTGTTGAATCGGTTACAAGATTAATCCCGGGCGCAATCGGAAAACCATCGCTTTTGAAAGAGAGAATTACGAAAGAAAAAGGTTTTATGGAGTATCTTCAATATACTCGGCCGGAAGAATTTTCTCCCGGAAAAGGAAAACGAACTTGGAAAGCGCCAAAAGCGCTTCTATCGGGCGATCACAAACAAATAGAGGCGTGGCGAAAAAAACACGGAAAAGCTATTGAATAATTTTTGTGTGGGTGGTGAGGGATTTGGTCACAAGTATCCGCTGAAGCTGATGTAAATTATCGATGTGGGTGGTGAGGGATTTGCACCCCCGAAGGCCAAAGGCCGTCAGATTTACAGTCTGATGCGTTAGCTACTCCGCCAACCACCCAGTTTCGATATATTAACATAAAATCGCTAATTTTCAATGTTTTTAACTCAAACCTTCTCATTTTAACAGAACTCTGATAGAATAACCCAGAACGATATAAGGGATTTAGTAGGTTTGCGCTGAACAAAGAGAAGCGCCGATGTAGCTCAGTTGGTAGAGCACGTCTTTGGTAAAGACGAGGCCAGCGGTTCAATCCCGCTCATCGGCTTGATTAAAAATTTAAAAATTCGTTATAGTCATTTTTACTTTTTCGTTTTGAGATTTAATTTTGACTAAGCGAAGTGAAGGAAATCTGCCCGGTAGTGAAAATTCGACAGCGATTTATGTTCTATACCTATATATTAAGAAGCATTAAGAATAATGATCTATACATTGGATATACAAGCAATCTCAAGAAAAGATTAATAGAACATAATCGCGGAGTTAATTTTTCAACGAAACATAATAAACCATGGAAATTAATATATTACGAAGCTTGTATTAACAAAAACGATGCCAAAAGAAGAGAAGAGTATTTTAAAACCAGCCAAGGTCGCAGGTTATTGAAAAGAAGATTAAAGGACTATTTTTACGCAACTAAAAATTAGTCGAATTTCTACTACCGGGTATGGCAACAAAAAAACCATTTATCAAACTTCAGTGTTCGGAATGCAAAAGAATTAATTATTTCACTCGCAAGTCAAAGGGTAAGACCGGGATAACCGAGAAGAAGCTGGAATTGAAGAAATTTTGCCGTTGGTGTAAGAAACATACACCACACAAGGAAGTTAAGAAATAATAAATAGATAGTTGAAAGAGCAAGAAAGAGTTTATCCTGAAATTATTGAAGGACCACTATCGCAAGAAGCATTCAGCGCGTAAAGAAGTTAAAATCCTCATTGATGGTGATAGATGGGGGATGTCGTTCAACGGCAGGACTCTGGTCTCCAAAACCAGTAATCTAGGTTCGAATCCTGGCATCCCCGCCAGTTAGGAAATGAAGTCATTGGCTCGCCCGTCTTCGATCCTGAGGGTCTCAGACCCGAACGGGCTACGCGGGCTCGCCAGCCCTGCCTGCCGGCAGGCGAGTCGAGAGACCGAGAGGATTTGCCAAATCTGTCTAAATCAGGCAAAGTTGTAATTTTAGTCGAAAAGAGTTATTTTAGATAAGGAGAAGTTCTTTATCTATTTTTTATTTTCAAGATAAAATCATCATGTTTCTAACAAAAAACACGAGAAAAAAAGCAGTAGTCGTTTTTATTATTATAGCCGCGCTGATCTTTGGGTATCAGATATTCTTTAAGAAAAATAAAACAGATTTAGTATTGTTTAACGTGGTCAAGGGCGATGTGACGCAAGAGGTTTCCGAAACCGGCCAAGTACAAAAAGGGGAAGAAATTGATTTGAATTTTAAGACGGCGGGCAGGATTGAAAGCGTTTCTATTAGGGCGGGAGACAAAGTTATCAGTGGTCAGGAATTGGCAAGGATGGACACCCAACAGCTTCAAATTCAACTTGGAGAGGCGCAATCGGCTTTGAATGTTATTGAGGCCAAGAGAGATGACGCTAATCTTTCTTTAGATGCCGCTCGCCAAGAATTAGCGGATACTATAGCCACGCAAAATGAGAAGGTTGACAAAGAATACAAAGACGCAATAACGGTTGTGGATGATGTGTATCTTAATGCTTACAACGCGTTTGCTTTCATGGATTTGCTGAAACGGACTTATTTTACATCGTATCCTACGCAGGAGAGCGGCAAAATTTTTGATAACGTATTTGAAATTGAGAAGGTAATAGGCGTTATAGAGGTTCACGTTGACGAGATCAAAAAAGGCTTTGACAAAGAAAAGATAAATTCAGCGCTTGATGAGTTAGGGGATGAAATTATTGCGGTTAGAAATCAGCTGGAGCAGGCAAGAATAACCATAGAAACGAGTAGTTACCGAAGCATTGTTTCTAATACTGATAAAAGCTCTTTAGACGCGCACAAGTCCAATATTAACGGTGTTTATTCTGATTTTGTTGCCGCCAAAGCAGATATTTCTTTGGCTGAAGTTATCGCTCAAGCCGCAATAAATAGCGCCGAATCTACGGTTTATAGTTTAGAGAATCAGTTAGATGTTGATCGAGATGGTTTATATGAGTCGCAGGTAAATGAGGCGAGATTAAGGGTTCGGTTATTGGCAGAGCAAATCGAGGACGCCACATTAAAAAGCCCAGTGGATGGACAAGTGGCAAGGGTCAATAAAAAAGCCGGCGAGACCGCGCAACCGGCTGATTTAGAGCCAGTAATTTCTGTTCTACCACTAATCCCATTTGAGGTGGAAACCGATATTTACGAGGAAGATGTGGTTAAAATAAACGTTGGCAATCCGGTTGACATCTCTTTGGTTCCTTTCCCAGACAAGATTTTTGCAGGAATGGTGGTAGCTATTGATCCTGCTGAAAAAATAATAGACGGAGTTATTTATTACGAGGTCAATATCGTTTTTGTAGATGATGTGCCGCAAAATTTGAAGCCGGGAATGACCGCCGATGTTAATATTAGAACCGGTCTAAGGGAAGGAGTGATTATTATTCCTGAAGAAGCGCTAAGCTCGGACAACGGAAAAAAGACAGTTCAAGTTATGAAAAACAGGAAAATTGAAGAGCGGGAAATAAGGGTTGGCTTAGAGGGGTCGGATGGAATGGTTGAAGTTTTATCCGGACTTCAAGAGGGCGAAAAAGTGGTTATCCGTCAATGAATTTCCCCCACAGCAAGCTACGGGGTATCTTCTCCGCAATGAAGATTATTGTATTGTGCCCCTCGCGAACGCGCGCGGCGCGACGGATAAATAACTAATCAAAACACGAATTGTCGCGAATGAATATTGGTGAATGTTCGTGATTTTAATTCGTGATATTGTTTGTGGCTAATCCAGTTATAAAACTTGACAATGTCTGGAAGGTTTATCGGTTGGGGAAGATAGACCTTCCGGTTTTAAGGGGAGTGAGTTTGGATATCGCAAGGGGCAGTTTTGTGGTTATTTTGGGGCCTTCGGGCTCCGGCAAATCAACTATGCTTCATATGGTAGGATGTTTGGATTTACCGACCAGAGGAAAAGTTCTTTTGGAAAACCAAGATATTTCAGCGATGTCTGAAGACCAATTGGCTCAAGTCAGAGGCAGAAAAATAGGGTTTATTTTTCAACAATTCAATTTGCTTTCCAATTTGACCGCTTTGGAGAACGTAATGGTTCCAATGATTTTTCAGGGTAGCCTTGAACAGGAAAGAATAGGCAGGGCAAGTTCTCTTTTGAATTCTCTGGGGTTGAAAGACAGATTGCATCATACGCCAATGGAGCTTTCCGGAGGCGAACAACAGAGAGTGGCGATAGCGAGAGCTTTATCTAACGACCCTGAAATCGTTGTGGCAGATGAGCCAACCGGCAATTTAGATTCCGCGACCGGAGAAAAAATAATGGAAATTCTGATGAATCTTCACAAAGAAGAAAAAAAGACCATTATTGTTGTTACGCATGATCCTCAAATAGCGCGTTACAGCAACCAGGTGGTGCATATTAAAGACGGTCAATTAGCTTTGAATCATTATTCTGAAGAAAAAATTTTATGGAGCAGCAAATAGCGATCTTGAAAGAATATTTTAAAATAGCCATTAAAAATTTGAGAACCAGGAAGTTAAGGAGCTGGCTGACCATCCTTGGCATTGTTATCGGCGTTTTTCTGATAATGTCGTTATTGTCCTTGAGCCAGGGGTTAAAAGAAACGGTTTTGAAACAGTTAAGGGCCGTTGGCACAAATATAGTGATGATTATGCCGGGCAATATCTCTGATATTGTTACTAATCTGACTGGCGGTATGGAGTTAACCGAGTCAGACCTGAATATCATTAGAAAAACCAAAGGAGTAGAGGCGGTTCTGCCCAATGTTTTTAAGGCGATACTGGTAAAATCTCAAGACAAAACCAAGACGATGATTCTTTACGGCATAGACCTAAGAGATTCATTAAATATCTATCAAGACGATATGGGTATGAGAGTGGCTGACGGCCGATGGCCGGTTCCGGGCAAGAGAGAAATTATAGTTGGCAGTTTGGTTTCAAGCGATGTTTTTCCGGGATTAAAGGTTGGCGATAAAGCCACCATTAAAGGCAGGCAGTTTGAGGTGGTGGGTATTTTGCAATCAATGGGAAACAAGCAAGACGACATGATGGCGGGCATTGATATGGGTTTTTACCGCGACATTACCGGTGACCGAGAAGGAGCGCCCCAGGCAATCGCAAAGATAGCCATGGGCTATTCGGTTGATCAAGTCGCTAAAAACATCAAGAAAAACCTTGAAGAAAACGCCAAAAGGAGAATTGGTCGGGAATCGGGGAATGTTTATTCGGTTTTGACCAGCGAGGCCTTAGGAAGTATCGTTGGCGGTATTATGGGAATAATCCAGGCAATCGTGTTTGTTTTTGGCGGTATCGCTGTTTTAGTTGGAGGCATTGGCATTATGAATACTATGTATACATCTGTCCGAGAAAGAACTAAAGAAATCGGAATCTTAAAAGCCGTGGGCGCTAAAAATTCTACTATTGTTATGATTTTTTTGATTGAGTCGAGTATTATTGGTTTGGTCGGCGGAATAGGCGGAATGATTCCTGGGTTAGGATTATCAAAACTCATTCAGGCATATGGACAGGTTCACCCCGTGCTTTATATTGAAGCATCAATTACGCCCGGAATAATCTTATTCGGTTTAATCTTTTCTTTGGGAGTTGGGTGTTTGTCCGGATTTTTCCCGGCAAGGAGCGCGGCCCAATTAAAACCAGTAGACGCTTTAAGATATGAATAAATCAATATGATTTTAGATATTAAACAATATCCCAGCCCGACCTTAAGGAAAAGAGCGCAAGAGATCGTGGCGGTTGACGAAGAAATAAAAAAACTTGGACAAGATATGACAGAAACAATGATTGCCAAAAAGGGAGTGGGACTGGCCGCGAATCAGGTAGGGATATTAAAAAGAATCATTGTCGTGCAGATGGAAAATGGCCCCGAGGTCTTTATTGATCCAGTCATTATTAAAAGGCAGGGGACAATAATAATGGACACGGAGGGGTGTTTGAGTGTACCTGATTTATGGTTAGAAATAAAAAGAGTTGCCGAAATTGAGGTGCGGGCGTTGAATCTTGACGGAGAGTCGGTTAAAATAAAAGCCAAGGGCTTTGTCGCGAGAATTTTTCAACACGAGATAGACCATTTGAACGGAGTATTAATAATTGACAGAGTTGGTTTCTGGCAAGGGCTAAAAGCCAGAAGACAGCTGAAAAAACATGGGATTCGTTGACGCTTTGGTTCAGAGTAATTGGCTAAAAACGCCAAGGATTATTCAGGCATTTGAAAAGATTGAAAGGGGAGATTTCGTGTTGGAAAGCAGCAAAGATTTAGCGGGGTTAGACGAGTCCTTGTCTATTGGATATGGTCAGACAATATCCCAGCCGTTAGTGGTTGCTTTTATGTTGGAGTTGCTTCAACCAGAAAAAGGTGAAAATATTATGGATGTTGGTTTCGGTTCTGGCTGGACGAGCGCTCTCCTTGCCCACATTGTGAGCGGCGGAGAGTTAAACGAAAAACAAAAAGGTAAGATTATAGCGATAGAGATTATTCCTGAATTGGTGGAGTTTGGCAAAAAAAATATTTCAAAATATAATTTTATTGAAAAGGGAATTGTTGAATGTTATTGCAGAGACGCCACAAAAGGATACCCAGAATTAAAATCCGGCTTTGATAAAATCCTGGTATCAGCTTCTATCCAAGGCAGAAACGACAAGGGCATTGATAATGTTCCGACTGCTTGGAAGCAGCAACTTAAGATTGGCGGCAGAATAGTGACTCCCATAAATGATTCCGTTTGGCTTTTTGAAAAAATAAGCCAAGACGGTTTTAAAGAGGAAGAACATCATGGGTTTACATTTGTTCCATTAGTTCAGAAATGATTATGGAAACAGATGAAGATTAACTATCAAACTATAATCTTATCGTTGGTGCCCGTTATTTTGGCGGCACTATTTTTTGGCGCGTTATTAATAGTTTATTTGCCAGCCGATTTATCAAATCCCGGTATTGTTTTTGTTATTAAAGATGGTCAAAGCTCCAGAGAGATAGCTCTGAATTTAGAGAAAGTCGGAGCCGTGCGGTCGGGCAAAGTTTTTCTAATTTACGCTTTTTTAACCGGAAAGATTAGGAGTTTGCAATCGGGAGAATATTTGCTTTCTCCAATTATGAATATTCCTCAAGTATTAGAAATGTTATCTAAGGGAGATGTGGTAAAAGAAAAAATCACCATAATCGAAGGATGGAATTTAAGGGATATAGGTTGGTATTTTGAGAACAAAGGAATGTTTCAGGCAGAAGAATTGTTTGAGCTGACCGGTTTTCCTGCGATTGACCATAGGCGATCTCTCAATTTGTCATACCCAATAGCTAATATTTTCGATTCAAAATACGTATTTTTAGAAGATAAACCGGATCACTATAATTTGGAAGGTTATCTTTTTCCTGACACATACGAGATAAATAATGGAGAATCATTGAATTCGATTATCCCTAAGATGCTCGACAATTTTAATAAAAAAGTTTTCGCACGGTTGAAAAACGAAATAGATGGCCAGGATAAATCTGTTTTTGAAATAATAACTATGGCTTCAATGGTTGAAAAGGAGGTCATAACCTATGAAGACAAGCAGATTGCTTCTGGTGTCTTATGGAAAAGATTAGAGAGCGGTATGCCATTACAGGTGGATGCTACCGTCAATTATATTACCGGCAGAAAAGATTCTGGTCCGACTTCTTCGGAAAAGCAGATTGATTCTTCGTATAACACTTACAAATACAAAGGATTACCTTTGGGACCCATCGCTAATCCGGGATTGGACAGCATTAAAGCCGCTATTTATCCAAAAGAGAGCGATTTTTGGTATTATCTTTCGACTCCGGAAGGAAAAACTATTTTTAGTAAAACTCTTCAAGAGCACAACGCGGCAGTTGAAGCGTACCTAAGATAATTTTTTATGCTTAATCCTGCTTTGAACCGAAAAAGAGCGGCAATAATTATCGCTTTTCGCGACTTTCAAGATATAGAATATTTTACACCAAAAGAGATTTTAGAGGTCAATAATATTGAAATGAGAACCGTGAGTACGAACACGGGAATAGCTATTGGCGCTTATGGCGGCGAAGCTGAAGTTGATATTATATTAGAAGATTTAAAGGTAAAAGATTTTGACGCTATAATTTTTATAGGCGGAGGCGGCTGCCTTCGATACCTTGACAATGAGAATGCTTATAAGATAGTTAGGGAAACGGTTTCGGAGAAAAAGGTATTGGCTTCAATTTGTATTTCACCGGTTATCTTAGCTAAATCCGGCGTCTTGAAAGGGAAAAAGGCCGTTGTTTGGAGTTCTCCGCTCGATAAAAGCCCGATTAAGGCGCTGAAAGAAGCCGGCGCAGTTTACTTGAAAGAAAATGTTGTGGTTGACGGTAATATCATTACGGCTTCAGGGCCTTCAGCCGCAGAAGAATTTGGGAATAAGATAGTGGAGATGTTGAGATAAGGGGGTTGACCCGGTAGTAGATTCTTGACCGGCTTCGCCAAATACCCCGTCGCCCTTGGCGACGGGGCTGTCAAAAATTCACTACCGGGTTGACTTCCCTTCTTATTTGCCTTAAATTAAGGTAATGCCTGTCCGTTTAGCTTAAGCTGTGGATAACTCAAAATTATAAGCTAAAGTTAGACGGTTTAAGCACGAAACAAAGGTCGGTTGAATATTTACGGATTTTTTAAGGTAAGATATTCATATTTCCATAAGATTATTTTAATTTCTATCACAAAATATGGAGGGATATTGCGTAAAGTGTAAAGCTAAAAGAGAAATGTCGGACGCTCAAGAAGTATCGATGAAGGGCAGAGGCGGAACCAAAAGAAGAGCAATGAAGGGCAAGTGCCCTAAGTGCGGAACTGGAATGTATAGGATTCTTGGTAATAAGTAGATAGTATCGTAAGCGTATATAAATCAAATCATTAACAGCTCGGAGCCAAATTACGGTTTTGAGCTGTTTTGAAAATAGCGATGCCGCAACAAAAAAGCCGTTCGGTCTTCATTATTTTGGTATTCCTTGCAGTTATTAACATTTTCGCGTTGACAGTGGTCAGAACCTTGAGCGCGCCCCAACTCTTAGAGGTGGATTTTTTCAACGTTGGCCAAGGCGATTCTATTTTTATTAAAACGCCATCAAGGCACAAAATTCTTATTGACGGCGGTCCCGACAATGGCGTTATCGAAAAATTAGCCAAAACAATGCCGTTTTGGGACAGGACGATTGATTTGGTCGTTTTGACTCATCCCGACAAGGACCATGTGGCAGGATTGATAGATGTTTTTAAGAGGTACAGAGTTGATAACGTATTATGGACCGGCGTCGTCAGAGACACTTTGGAATATAAAAAATGGGTAGGTGTTCTTGAGAAAGAGCAAGCCAGTATTGTCATAGCTCAAAGCGGACAAAGGATTAAGTCGTCTTCAAGCGGACAGTCATCAGAAAGAACGGTTTATTTTGATATCTTGAATCCTTCCGATCGCTTGGAAGGATTAGAGTTTGACAAGAGCAATGACACTGCGGTTGTGGCAAGGATGTATTTCAAAGACAACTCTTTTTTATTTACCGGAGACATTGGATTTTCTGCCGAAGAGAAAATGGTTTCGTCAAAAATAGAACTGAACTCCGATATTTTGAAGGTTGGTCATCACGGTTCAAAGTATTCTACGGGTGACTTTTTTCTCGAAAAGGTTTTGCCGTCTATGGCTGTCATTCAAGTCGGAAAGAATTCTTACGGCCATCCTGCGCCAGAAACCTTGGAAAGGTTAGAAAAATTTGATATAGATACCTTGAGAACGGACACAGACGGCGATATAGAAATTATTTCTGATGGAAATAATATCCAAGTAAAAAATGAAAACGAAAAGCGCAAAACGATAAAATGAATCTCCCCCGCAGCAAACTACGGGGTATCTTTTCCGCAAGGAAGATTATTATTTTAAGCGAAGCGATTATGGAGTTTCCCATCTTTAAGACCAAAACCGAAGGAGGAGGCAAATTTAATTTAATTGATCCTGCCGAGCTGAAAGATTATTTTCAGTTTAAAGCTGGCCCAGAAATTGAAAAAATAAGGAATTTTTTAAAAAATTCAAGTTTTGTGGTTTATTTATTGGGCAAAAAAAATTCTGGAAAAGGAACTTATTCCAAAATGTTTGCCAACGCAGTGGCGCCCGACAAGATAGAGCATTTTTCGGTGGGGGATATGGTGCGTAACATTGACGAAGAACTAAAAGACCCAGAGAGAAGACGAGATTTAATAGGTTTTCTGGAAAAAAATTATCGAGGCAGATTCTCTCTTGACGAAATAATCGCGTCTTTAGAAAACAGAAGCACGCAAAAGCTTTTGCCGACAGAGCTAATTCTCGCTTTAACCAAAAGAGAATTGGGGCAAAAAGCCAAAAAGGCGATTTTCATAGACGGTTTTCCGAGAGAACTGGATCAGGTTTCTTATTCTTTGTTTTTTCGCGATTTAATAGGGTACAGGGAAGATCCTGATATTTTCGTTCTTATAGATTTGCCGACATCCGTGATTGACGCGAGAATCAAACACAGAAGGATTTGTCCGTTCTGCAAAACATCAAGGAATTTTAGGTTATTGCCGACATCAAAGATATCTTACGACAAAGGCAAGAACGAATTTTATTTAATGTGCGATAGCGCCGATTGTCTCGCTTCGCGAGATTTCTTGGGGGGAGACAAAGAAGTTGCATTGGTTCAAAAAGAAGGAGACGCATTGGGAACCGAGCCGATTAAAGACAGGTTAGCTCTTGATAAAAAATTAATTGAAATGGCATTTTCTTTGTACGGTATCCCGAAAGTTCTTTTGAGAAATACTGTTCCGGTAAAAGACGCGCCAGAATCGATCAACGAATACGAAATTACGCCGCAATACGATTATATATGGGACGATAAAAAAAATAAGGTGATTGTTAAGGAAAGCCCTTGGGTTATTCAGGACGATGATGGCATAGATTCTTATAGTTTGTTGCCGGCGCCAGTGACAGTGTCGCTGATTAAACAGATAGCGGAAGTATTACCCATTTGATTTTGAAATGTAACCCTGCCCCACGCCAAAACATTAAAAAGTTTGATGTGGGGATTGACCCCCACTACCAGAACCCAGTAGGTTTGGCGTAGGGGTTGACTCAATTTCTTGTCAGATGATAATATAAATATAGCCCTGCTCATTTCTAGTTAATTCTGGCATAAAGCAAATTATAGGGCATCTGAAATGTTCCTGACCCGTGGGTTGGGACTAAGACGCCCACTTAGATTTTTTCCAGAAGAACTTTCTAGAAGTGAAGCGGGGCTACAAAAACTCTCGGTTAAGGCCGAGATTTTTTGATTGACAAATTCTTTGAGTATGATAATTTAAACATAGTTCCGTAGAAATAGAACCCCCCTCCCATCCTCGAAGCGCTAGAGCATTGTCTCTATCGCTTTTATATAGGAATAATTTTGTCGGGACGCCGGGGCTTGAACCCGGTTCGCCGGACCCCCAGCCCGGCATAATACCCATATACTACATCCCGTAATCCTAGCTAAAAACTAGGAATCATAATTTTTTGAAAATTTCAGGGTTCTAACTAAGAGTTAGGGAATCATAATTTTTTGAGTATTTGGGAATACTCCTTAGCGAGTTCTACGATATAGCGGACCCCGGCGCCCGCGGCTCCTTTGGCTAAAAATTCTCCTTCGGCGGCGGTCATTCTTGGCGCAATATCAATGTGCACCCAAGGCGTGTTATCAATAAATTGTTCCAAAAATTTTGCCCCGTGAATCGCTCCTCCTGCTCTGCCGGTTTTTCCAAGATTAGCAATGTCTCCGAAAGTACCTTTGATATCCGACAAATATTCATCCCACAGAGGAAGAGGCCAGACATAATCTCCGGCTTCTTCACCGATTTTGACGAGTTCATTTTGTAATTCATCCTTATTGGTAAATAAGGCAGAGCAGTAATCGCCCAAGGCGACGTGCGCCGCACCGGTTAAGGTCGCAAAATCCACCATTAGTCCGGGCTTATATCTTTTCGCGCCAAAGTACAAAGCGTCAGCCAGTATTATCCTGCCCTCAGCGTCAGTGTTAAGCACTTCAATAGTTTTACCAGACATTGTTTTGAGCATGTCTCCGGGACGATAACTGGACCCTGAAGGCATATTTTCTACGGCTGGAATTATTCCTATGGCATTGATAGGGATTTTCAAGCGCGCGATGACAGATATGCCATGAATCACCGTGGCCCCTCCCGACATATCCATATGCATTTCATAGATTCCTTGTTCTGATTTCAGATTAAGACCGCCCGTGTCAAAGGTTACTCCTTTCCCAACCAGCACGAGCGGTTTTTGCGATTTTGGCCCTTTTTTATATTCTAAAATTATAAGTTGGGGTTTTTCCAAAGACCCCTTGGCAACGCCCAAGATACCGCCCATACCTAATTTTTGCATTTCCTTTTCTCCAAGTATTTTAACGTTGATGCCGTTGCCCTTAGCCGTGTTTTTGGCCTCATTGGCGAGTTTTCTGGGAGTCATATCTCCTCCCGGCGTATTGGCAAGTGCTCGGCAGGAGTTTACCTCTTTAGCAATAATAACGCCTTCTTGGATGCCATTCGTCATCGCTTTCGCGTCATTTTCCGCCGAAATCAAATACATAGTTTTTATCTTTGGCCATCCTTCTTTGGGCGCCTCTTTGTATTTATTGAACTCAAAATCCGCCAGAACGGCGTTGGTTGAAAATGTTTTCGCCGCTTCTGCGAGATTTTGTCCGAGAACCTTTGTTATCGGAACGGAAAATTCAGATATCTTATTGCTTTTGGCGTATTGCACGAAGAATCGAGGAATCAACTGTTTTTTTCTTTCGTTCCATTTTTCTTTTTCTCCAAGACCAAAGAGCGCTATTTTTGTTATTGGGCCTTTTTGCAGCCAGAAGGATTTTACCTCTCCTTCTTCTCCCTTAAATTCTTTTTTGGCGAATTGCAGAATAGTCCTTTTCGTGTCAGCAGGCAAGAAAAAAAAATAACGTTCTTTTTCAACGTTTTCTTTCTGAAAAAACGCGAAAAACAGGGACTTGGAAGATGCCAATTTTTTGGGGTTGGCGAAAGCTATCTTCATAATATTTGAAAAAAATTATCAGGGCCCATCGCCAGGGGCGAGGGAATCATAAATTAAGACGCAATAGTTTTAACGCTTAGTATGCAGTTTTTTGATGCATTGAGCGCAGGCCTTTATTTTTTTTCCAGTAACTAACTTGGCCCATTGGAGATTGGGGTGTTGCCTTCTTTTGACGGTGGGGTTGTATTTTCCGGCTCTCAATCGAGATCGCCTCCAAACCACCGTAGATTTTTTACCGCAAATGACGCATTGTCTCATAGCGTTGATGTTTTTAACTTAGCTGCAAATCGCAATTATGCCATTTATCTTATCACATATTTTGATTTCTGCAACCTTTGTGTTAGTATTTTTAAATGGATTATTTATTCATCATCGCGGTTCTGATTTTCTCGGTTGTCCTGCATGAGGTTTCCCACGGTTTCGTTGCTAATTACTTGGGAGATCCCACCGCCAAGAACGCCGGCCGCTTGACTCTTAATCCTATCTCTCACCTTGATTTATTCGGCTCAATTATCCTGCCGGCGTTCCTGATTCTTGTCTCTATTGTCACAAAGGGAGGGGGAATCATTTTTGGTTGGGCGAAGCCGGTACCGGTTAATCCTTATTATTTCCGCGACCAGCAATATGGTCAGTTGAAAGTGGCGATGGCCGGGCCAGCGTCTAATCTGGCTTTGGCTTTGGTATTCGGGCTGGCTCTGCGGTTTCTGCCGCCGTATTTTTTCAGTCCCGCCGTCGCTTTTATAGTTTCCTATATTGTTTTTATCAATATCATTCTCGCCGTTTTCAACTTGGTGCCGGTTCCGCCGTTGGATGGTTCTCATATTCTCTTCGCGTTTTTGCCGGAAACGATGGCGGAAGTAAAACGATTTCTTTACCGCTACGGCTTTTTCATTCTGTTCGCCGTCATTTTTTTCTGGTTTCAGTGGATAGTTGATATCACAGGTTTTATTTTCCGGGCGATAACCGGATTTTCTATTTAAATTATACTTGTGGATAGAAATTATTTTTTATATTATAATTATTATATGAGAAAGAAGGTTCTTATTTTTCTATTATTGGTTTTTGCCGTTGCGGCATTTTTCGTGTTTTTTGGAGAACGATTGGAAAAAGTGGAAGCGGGGAGCAATGACAATGTTTTTGGGTGGGCGTGGTCGGAAAATATCGGCTGGATTAGCTTTAATAATACTTCTGGAGGAGGGGGAGTGGATTATGGAGTTAATATTGATACGAGCACGGGGCTTCTTTCTGGATATGCTTGGTCGTCAACGGGACCAGATACTGGAATTGGTTGGATTAGCTTTTGTTCAGAGGTGAATACTACAAATTGCCCAAATTCTATATCTGATTTGGCCGGTTGTCCTTTTGCTCCATGTCAAGCAAACTATAATTCTGCTAATGATGAAGTTTCTGGTTGGGCAAGGGCTTACAGGGCGATAGATCCTCAAGGGCAAACCCTTGGTGGCTGGGACGGTTGGATAAGGTTAAGAGGTAATTTTCACGGTGTTTGGATAGAAGATGTTGCAGCGCCAGATCCAGATGAATTTCGTAACTGGGCATGGGGTAGTGATGATGCGTCCGGCGTTGCGCTAGAGGGAGATGAGGTTATTGGTTGGATTAGTTTTAATAGATTGAATTGCGACGCTAATCGTGATGGATTTTCCGATGGGACACCTCCCGGATGTCCTTCTATTGGTACTTCAGTCTCTGATTATAAAGTGATGACCACTTTCGCGCCGACTATTAATACTGCGCCAACAGTCACTAATTTAACCGAATCAGCCCCGAATTATTGCGTTACGGGGTCTCAGCGTTTTCTTTCATTTACTATTCAAGACGATCCCGGGGATCAAGTTTCGTATACAACCGAAGATGGTTTTGGCAATAAAATTGATGCCTGTTCTGGTTCTGTAAACATTCCTTCTGATGGCCAATATACCGTTAACTGCGCGCCCACTTTAAATTGGGGATTAACCTATAACTGGACAGTCATAGCGATGGATCAAGATGGGCTTAGTTCTGTGTTGGTAAGTTGCAGCGATTACGGAGCATGTTTTACAATGCCGCCTCACGCGTATCCTGACGTTAATTTTGAATGGGATCCGTTAGATCCTTCCATAGGGCAAAGAGTTCAATTTTGTTCAGTAGTTGGCAGTATATCTGATGATGAGGACGGAGACATCCTTACTCCGCCCTATACCTACAATTGCTTACCAGTGAATCCTACGGTCTGTTATGATGTCGGTGGTTCGAGCGATGACGGAAGTAAATGTCTTAGTTTTTCGTGGGTAATCCCAGATTTCGCATACGGTCCATTGTCTGGGAGTAATTTTAGAAACCCTTACGGTAGTTTTAATGTTTCTGGCGCTAAAGATATTACCCTTACGGTCACCGACAAAAGCAATCAATTTTGCTCCCTTACTAAGCCGCTTCTTGGTGAACTACCTTTGCCAGAATGGAAAGAGATAACACCATTCTAATAATATAGAAGATAGAAAATAGAAAGTAGAAAATAGAAGAAAAGAAATGGAGAAAGGACGCGAATGCGTCTCTTTCTTTTTCGTGTTAAAAGCGTAAAATACAGGTTATGAGTTTATTAAACAAAATTTTCGGCGACGCGAACGAAAAATATCTCAAAAGTTTGCAGCCGATTGTCGCTAAAATCAATTTTTTTGAAGAAGGATTCAAGAGTTTTTCCAAAGAACAACTAAAGGAAAGAACTTCGGAATTCAAGTCGAGAATCGCCAAGGGAGAAAAACCGGATAATATCTTGCCAGAGGCCTTTGCTTTGGTTCGGGAAGCCGCTAAAAGAACTTTAAATCAACGGCATTTCAATATGCAACTTGCCGGCGGAATCGTTTTGCATCAAGGAAGAATCGCGGAAATGAAGACCGGAGAAGGAAAAACTTTAACCGCCACTTTGGCGCTTTACTTAAACGCTCTGGAGGGAAAAGGTTGCCATTTGGTAACGGTCAACGATTATCTGGCGAAAAGAGATACTGTTTGGATGGGACAGATATATGACGTGCTTGGTCTTTCGACAGGATGCATCGTTCATGACGCGGCTTTTGTTTACGATTCGGAGTACAATACAGAATCCCAGCCCTCAAATCTCAAAACTCAAAATAACAGTCGGGAATTTAGGATGGGCGAACAAGACAAAGAAAGAGACGAGACCGGAAGTTTCAAGGTTGTAGAGAGCTATTTAAGGCCGGTTTCCAGAAAAGAAGCTTACGCGGCAGATATTACTTATGGAACCAATAACGAGTTTGGCTTTGATTATTTGCGAGACAACATGGTGTATGGTTTGGAGCAAAAATCGCAGCGTGATTTCCACTACGCCATAGTTGATGAAGTTGATTCAATCTTGATTGACGAGGCCAGAACGCCTCTAATTATTTCCGCGCCCGATCAAGAAAGTTCCAAATGGTATCAAGAATTTTCCCGAATCGTGCCAAAACTTAATCCAAAGGAAGATTATGAGATTGATGAGAAAATGAGGGCCATTTCTCTGACAGAATCTGGTATAAGCCGGATTGAAAAAATTTTAGGGTCGCAGAATATCTATGAGGAAAAAGGGATTAAGTATTTGCATCATTTAGAGCAGGCGTTAAGGGCTCAAGCCATAAATCCCGCCGACCAAAAGCCCTTATTTGCCAAAGATCGGGACTACATAGTTAAAAACGGCAACGTTATTATTATAGACGAGTTTACCGGAAGATTGATGCCGGGTCGCCGCTGGTCGGGAGGTTTGCATCAGGCAATTGAAGCGAAAGAAGGTGTTCAGGTTCAGCCGGAAAGTTTAACTCTGGCTTCTATCACTTTTCAGAACTTGTTCAGGATGTACAAAAAACTGGCCGGAATGACCGGAACCGCCGCTACCTCTGCGGAAGAATTTCATAAGGTTTATAATTTGGAAGCGGTCATTATTCCTACCAATAAACCAATGATAAGGGCGGATTTGCAGGATTTAATTTTTAAGACAGAGCAAGGAAAACTGGAAGCTGTTGTAAAAGAAATTAAAGAAAGAAACAAAAAAGGCCAGCCGGTTTTAGTGGGAACAAGATCGGTTGAAAAAAACGAGTACTTGGGAAAACTTTTGGAAAGAGAGGGAATTCTTCATCAAATTTTAAACGCCAAGAACCATGAGAGAGAAGGCCAAATTATTGCCCAAGCAGGAAGAATGGGAGTCGTTACCATAGCTACCAATATGGCTGGTCGAGGAGTTGATATAATGCTTGGCGGTTATGCGCCAAGCAATGTCAAATCTCAAAACTCAAATTTCAAAACTGAAGAAAGTGAAGAGTATCAAGAATGGAAAGAAGAACACGAAAAAGTAGTATCTTTGGGAGGACTTCACGTTATTGGCACGGAGCGCCACGAAGCCAGACGCACCGATAATCAGCTTCGGGGCAGGACCGGA
>Ga0209541_10002233_pt1 | contig 36984 bp, 40 predicted proteins | sample RifCSPlowO2_01_FD_184027 | JGI IMG/M metagenome (GOLD analysis project Ga0209541, IMG submission 184027) | Groundwater microbial communities from Rifle, Colorado - Rifle CSP2_plank lowO2_0.1 (SPAdes) (version 2) | ecosystem: Environmental > Aquatic > Deep subsurface > Groundwater | place...
AGCCGACCTCCCCTCCAAAAAACTCTCCCTCCAAAAAATCTTCGGCTCGAACCTAATTCTAAAAGGACGCGAAGCGTCCGGAAATCCTTTCAGCCATTACGCGGAGCTTCGCTCCGCGCGCCAAAATTTAGGCAAAAACGACGTGACTTTAATCGGGGTGCCTGGGGGCAGAATCGCACTGCCGACCTATCCCTCTTCAGGGGAGAGCTCTACTACTGAGCTACCCAGGCATATTTTTTATCTAACGAAATTTATTTCAAACTATTTGAAGTTATTGAACACACTGCCTGCTTTACCATATACGTCCTTTAATTGATCTATATATGGCTGAAGAAGATAATATCCCCCCACAGCAGAACCGATAATAAATACCCAATATATTCCCCTGGCGACGCTGGACCGACGCATAGACTTTCTCATAGAATGTAACATTCTATTGTTGTCTTCTGCGAGCTTAACGCTTTTTTCCAAAAGCTCTCTTTCTTCCGGCGACATGAATAAATACTAGCAAAAATCCCAAAAGAAATCCAGCCAAATCGAATTCCCAATACACGCCTTATGTGTTAGATTATATGAATAGTCCTCGTAGTTAAATGGATATAACGACTCCGTCCTAAGGAGTAATTGTAGGTTCGATTCCCGCCGAGGACACCCGCAACCATATGGAAAATCAAAAGAACAACCTAATAAAAGATATCGGCATAATCATTCTCAGCGTGATCGTCGGGATTATTTTGATAAAGACAGGAACAATCGAGAAAATTTTAGAGGAAACTCAAAATCTTTGGTTCCTGGACAGTTTTGTCGCTGGTATTTTCTTTACTTCTATTTTTACCACTATTCCTGCAATAGTAGCGCTTGGTGAGATAGCCCAATTATCTGACTCTGTAATGCTCGTGGCCATTTTCGGCGGCCTTGGTGCTGTTTGTGGAGATCTGATTATTTTTCGATTTATGCGAGATAGATTTGGAGAAGATATTTTAAGTTTAATCAGAAATTCAAAAAATAGCAGACTGCGATCCATGGTCCGCCTAAAATCTTTTAAATGGATGACTTTCATTTTGGGCGCGCTTATAATCGCATCGCCATTACCAGATGAATTGGGACTAACCATGATGGGTTTTTCAAAAACAAAAACCTGGCTTTTTATCCCGGTCTCGTTTGTCTTTAATTTCTTGGGTATTTTAGTGATCGGCCTGATCGCGAAGAATTTATTAGGCAATTAAATTATTCAGCAAATTATTAATGAAATTAAGATTTAACAATGATTCAAAATAAAAAACTTATAAAAAATTTGCTGATCACTCTCTTCTTGCTTGGTTTGCTCGCCTTTTTGATTTATTCTTTTATCGAATATCAGAAAAGCGGTATTGCTAAAGATGGAGTAGTCACCTGCGTAAATGAACAATGTTTTTGGAGCGCGCATATTCATCTCAACGTCCCGATCCAAATTTGCGGCGAGGAATACGCTCTGCCTAAATTCAAAGGATCTCTGGCAGATCACCATACCCATGGAGATGAAAACGTTATCCACTGGCATGACAAGGTCGCTTTCGATGCGGAGAAAAAGCAATTTTCCGGACCGACTCCCTTTGTGCTCGATTTAATTTTCAAAAACCTAGGACTTCCAATTACAGATGAAAGCCTGCTTAATAAAAAAGACGGTGATGCATGCCATGGCTTCATTTCCACCTGGAAGGTTTTTATAAATGGAGTGTTGCATTCTGGGCATTCTGACTGGAGAAATTACGAGTGGAAAGATCGGGATATTATTATGTTTATTTTTGACGAACGGGAAGCGGAAGAAGTCGAAGCAGAACTTCGACAAAAACCAATTACCTTCCCAAATGTTGGCGAGGGTTAAAGGAAAGTGACGCAAGAGTGACACAAGAGTGACGATTTGTTACAAATAAGCTATAATCAACTTATGGATCCAATTAGAAATTTAGATAAAAAAATATGTTCAGGGTGTGGTAAAAAGGAATGTGCTAAATGCGTCGAAGAAGGAGACAAAAGCTTCTGTTGCCAGACTTGCTGTGACGAATACAAAAAAGAGAAAGAGGAGAAAAAAGAGGAGCCAATCAATGTCTGCCGTTTTTGTTAAAAAATTATAATTCTTATGGAGATAACTAACCTAACCATACCCATCTTAGTGGGAGCCGCTATCATCGACAGCATCAATCCGTGCGCTTTCGGAGTGCTAATTTTTTTACTTGCCTACCTTTTTAAAGCTTTTCATTCTCGCAGATCAGTGCTGTTGCACGGCCTTACTTACATCGGCGGTGTTTTCATTACCTATCTTATAGCCGGCCTAGTGCTTCTACCCATCATCAGCCAATTGGGAAGGGTCAGCACCGGAGCTTATATCGGGATAGGCGTCATCTTGATCATTTTCGGATTGCTGGAGATCAAAGATTTCTTTTTCTACGGCAAGGGATTTTCTCTAGGGATCTTGCCATCAGTCGGCAAGCGCATCGAAATGCTTGTCCGCAAAATTACCGGAAAACTATCCACTTCTTTTTTTCTCGGTGTCTTTGTGGCGCTGGTGGAACTGCCCTGCACGGGAGCAGTGTATCTGGGAATATTGGCGCTGGTGTCACTTGCTGGCCTGACTGCAAACAATTTCATTTTACTGGTGATATATAATCTTCTTTTCGTTTTACCACTTGTCGTCATTCTCCTCTTCATCCACCGAGTAGGCCAGACCGAAAAATTTGAGATGTGGCGTGAAAAGTATCGCGGTTATATGCGTTTAGCTATAGGATTACTCCTCGTCAGCCTGGGAGTATGGATGATTAATTTTATTTTGTAAAAACAAGTAAAAGCAAGATTAGAGCCCAAGCAGTTGCACTATTTTGGGCTTGTTGAATCCGATAACCATATCGTTGTCTATCAATATAACTGGCACGCCCATTTGACCAGACTTTTCCACCATTTCTTTTCTTTTATCCGGGTTCCCCGCCACATCAAACTCCGTATAAGCTATATTACTCGCCTTAAAAAACTCTTTCGCCATGTGGCAGAAATGGCAGGATGGAGTCGAATAAATTGTTACGTTATGCATAAAAACATTGTAAATAATTTGTAATATACTTATTGTATCACACTTGCCCTGAAAGCAAAATAAATATAATATTTCTATGTATGCGGGATTAGTTTAGTGGCAGAATGAGTCCTTCCCAAGGATTAGACGGGGTTTCGATTACCCCATCCCGCACAATTTATTTAAACCAATTTTTCCAGAAAAACAAAAAAGAAAAAAATCCCCCAGAATCTTCTTCTCGCACTTCCACTTGATTCTTATCTTCCACCACGACTATCACACCCTCACCCTCTTTAGCTAAACCAAACTTTTCTCGGATGCTTTCCTCGACTCCGCTATCCGTACTCAACTTTGCTATATCCGAGGAAAGTTTTTCTTTTTCTTTGCTTAATTGCGCCACTTTATTTTCAGCTAGAGCTCTATTTTTTATCGTCATTTGCATTTTACCCATAAAACCAAAAACTGCCCAGGCGAAAATCGAGACTACAATACCCAAAAAGACTAAAACAGGCCTCGACTGTAAAATATTTCTCCATCCCCTTTTTCTTTGAAAACTTTTCATGGTGTGCTATATTAAGTATATGCTTTTCAACAAAAAACATCAAAAGAAAATACAAATAGCCTGGTCAATCGTCAGTATTCTCATCATTATTAGCATGATTCTGTTGTATTCGCCGATCTTTAGTCTTTAATTCTCTCCGCTGCGCATCATCTTCAAAAACACATCTTGCGGAATATTTACTCGGCCGCGTTCTTTCATTTTCTTTTTGCCTTTTTTCTGTTTCTCACGAAGTTTCATTTTGCGAGTGATATCGCCTCCATACATATGAGCAGTGACATCTTTTTTCATGCCAGATAGCGTGCGTGAGGAAATGATACGCCCCAATGCCTTGCCCTGAATTTTCAGAGTAAACATCTGTCGAGGCAACAAATTTTCTAATTTCAAGACAGCCTCCTGCGCTTCTATCTCGACTCTTTTTTTAGAAATAACCTTGGAAAAAGCCGGCACAATTTCGTCGGCGACCAGTATGTCGAGCCGGGTGACATTCGCTTCACGCATTTCATCCATTTCGTACGAGATCGAGCCATAGCCCGAGGTTGTGCTTTTTAATTCATCGAAAAAATTGCGCATCAATTCGCGAAGCGGGAGCTTTACAGATACCGAGGAACGATTGTCTCCAAAATTTTCCGTCTCCCCGACTTCCCCCTCATGATCAAACAAAAGTTGCATAATATTGCCCAAATATTGAGCAGGAGTGATTATTTTCGCCTTCACCCACGGCTCAAAGACGGTTTTTATATTAGCTTCATCCGGGAAAAAATAGGGCGAATAGATTTTTTCCCGTTTGCCATTATTATTTTCTACCTCATAAACAATAGAGGGCGTGGTAATCACTAAATTCAAATTAAATTCTCGCTTCAGCCTTTCAGTAATGATTTCTAAATGGAGCATCCCGAGAAAGCCGCAGCGGAATCCCCTCCCGAGAGATCCGGAAGACTCCTCTTCATATGAAAAAGAGGAATCAGAGAGTTTCAATTTACCGAGCGACAATTTTAGTAGAGCAAAATCATCCGCGTCCTCGGGGAAAATACTTGCCCAGACCACCGGCAAGGGCGTCATATAGCCAGCGAGCGGAGGCATCGGATTGGCGAGTTTGGTAATGGTATCTCCGACTGAAGCAATGCCCGGCTTCTTGATGCCTGTGACAATATAGCCGATTTCACCGGAGGATAGAGACTCGCGCGCAGTCTCTTCTGGTGAAAAAGTGCCCACCTCTAGCGCGGTAAATTTCTCGCCGGAAACCGCAAAAACTAGACTGTCGCCCTTCTTCACTTTGCCGTCAAGAATTCGTATAAAAACTATCACGCCTCGATGATTTGAATATTTAAAATCAAAGATAAGCGCACGCAAAATATTTTCTTTGACCTCCTCCGCCCTTGGCGCGGGAACTCGGTTTATAACTTCTTGTAAAAGATTTTCCACCCCTTCTCCCGTGCGGCCTGACACTAAAAGTATTTCGCTCGGATCGCAATTTAAAAGCTTGACGACTTCTTCTCGAACTTCGGGAACTCTGGCCAAAGGCGAATCAATCTTTGAGAGTACTGGAATAATCTTCCTTTGCCCGCCAAGGCTATCCCCGCTCGCCATGGCAAGCGTGGTAAGCGTTTGCGCCTGAACCCCCTGCGTAGAGTCAATTAGTAAAATAGAGCCCTCTACGGCCAAAAGTGCGCGGGAAACTTCATAAGAGAAATCTACGTGTCCCGGAGTATCGATAAGATTTAGGACATAAACCTCATCCCCCGCCTTCCCCTGAAAGGGGAAGGGGCTTCCTCTCCTTTCAGGAGAGGATTGAGGTGAGGTGAGAGTGTATTCCATGCGAACTGGCTGCATCTTGATCGTGATCCCCCGCTCGCGCTCGAGCTCCATAGAGTCTAGAACTTGATCGCGCATCAGACGCTCTGGCACGGTATGCGTAATCTCCAGCATTCTATCTGCCAAAGTGCTTTTACCATGATCAACGTGCGCAATAATTGAAAAATTTCGTATATGTTTTAGATCCATAAAATTTTATTCCAAAAATCCCCCAGTTTGATGACTCCAAAGGTCGGCATAGACACCGGACTTTCCTAAAAGTTCCGTATGTGTCCCCTCTTCTACAATCTTACCTTTATCTAAGACAATAATCCTATCCATTTTCTGAATAGTAGAGAGCCGGTGAGCGATGACTATCGTGGTTCTTCCCTTCATTAGCTCGCCAAAAGCGTCTTGGATATATGATTCACTAATACTATCGAGTGAACTGGTCGCTTCGTCTAAAATCAAGATGGGCGTATGAGTCATCATCACCCTCGCGATCGCGACACGCTGGCGTTCGCCGCCGGAGAGCTTTACTCCGCGTTCGCCGACCAGCGTATCATAGCCATTTTGCAGTGCAGAAATAAATTCGTGCGCATGGGCCTTCTTTGCCGCCTCGATTATTTCTTCTTGAGTCGCTTCTGGCTTGCCATAAGCTATGTTTTCAGCAATAGAGCGATGAAACAGCATCGGCTCTTGCGGGACATAGGAGATCGTCTTTCGCAAATCATCCTGTAAGACTGCGCGAATATCTTGCCCATCGATCTCGATTCCTCCTCCGGAAACATCCACAAACCTCAAAAGCAATTTAGTAATCGTCGATTTGCCAGCTCCCGAATGTCCGACCAGACCGATCTTTTCGCCGGCTTTAATTTTTAAATTAAAATTGTTGAAAACTTTCTGCCCAGAATCATAGATGAAAGAAATATCCTTGAACTCTATATCTCCAGTCTTCATTCTTGAAATTTCAGGATTTTTTGAGTCCAAAATATCCGGCTGAATTTCAAAAATATCTATCACTTCTTTCATATCCGCCGCCGCTTCCATGAATTTTGTGGTCGCTTTTCCTAAATCCCACAATTTATCAAAAACTATGATCATATAAGTCTGAATGAGGACGACTGTACCTGTGCTCATATCGCCGGAAATCCAAAGCTTTATGGTCAAATACAAAATAAATGCCTGAACAATCACCATCAGAGCTGCTTGGACACCGTCTTGCAGGTTCCCAAAATACCAAGACTTGTTTCTGTGTTTCTGTTCGTTTTGTGTCACTTCACCAAAAGAATTTTGCTCGCGTTCTCTAGCTGAAAAAACTTTTAACGCAAAGATATTGGTAAAAACATCCGCCAGCCTCCCGCCGACTCGAGAATCCGCTTCCGCTTTATTGAAATCATATCTCATTCTTTTCTTTACAAATAAAGAAACTAAAGTTAGATAAAAAAGAACCCAGATGAAGAAAATCAGGGCAATTTTAGGGGCCTGAACAAATAAAATCACAAAAACGCCCAATAAAATAATGAAAGTGCTCCAAAAACTATACACGGATGTGTCATACATCACCTCAAAAGCTCGGATGAAACGCCTGGACTTGGTGACCAAACTCCCGACAAAACGATTAGAAAAAAAATGATAAGAATTATTTATTATTTTTTTAAAAGAATAATTCGAAAGCTCGCGCATGATATTGCTTTGAGAATAAACTATCGTCCAAGCCCCAAATCTTGAACAAGCATAGTCGCCTATGATGATTAAAATATTTATGAAAACTAGATAGTAAAGCTCGTGAGCCAGAGCCACTCTCGTCAGATCAGGTGAAGAAATCAGATCAATTATTTTTTTGAAATAAAAGGCTTTTAATACGGAAATCAAAAAAACCCTGAGGCCATAAAAAGCAAAAGTCAGGTAAAAAGACCACTTATATTCCATTATTTTCGGCCAAATGTGCCGAAAAAGCTTTCTTACAAACATTCTCTCAGTTTAGCAGAAAAAGCTTATATTTCAAAGCCCTTCTTGAGAAGGAGCGATGATTTTCGCGCGCCAGAACTTGGTTTTTAAAGTTCTTGTGAGATCGGATAACTCCTCGTTCTTCAGAAGATGCAAGACTAAAATAGCGGCGATGATACCAAGGATTCCAGAAATGAAACCTTGTAAAAAGACTCCCCAGAAAGTGGTCGTGCCAAAAATTGGGGAAAGAATATTTAAACCGATATAAGCTGTCAGTCCGAGGAAGAATGAAGCGCCGAGACTCTGAAAGAAAGTCTTGGTGATAAAACTTTCACCCTGCATAAAATCCCGGCGGACAAAAAACCACTGCAAGACGGCATTTATGATCGTGCCGACCGAATACGCCAAGGGCAACATCAAGACTTCTGTGCCCGGAATATTGCCCACCTTGAGCAATGATTCGATAAAGAATCGAAACATTGGCATATTTTGGAAAAGGTGGGTAAAGAAGAAAGACAAGATAATAATTAAAATAGCGCAAGCAAAGTTTACAATCAGGGGACGTTTCGTATCACCCTTGGCGTAATAAGCCCGCGACAAAAGCGTGATCATCCCCTGCGCCAGAATGGATACAGAAAAAACCGCGAGACAAGCCGCCACCAGACGAGTATTGTCCCAAGAAAAACTTCCAGAGCCAAGTATCACGCGCACGATCTGCGCGCGCACCACAATAAAAAGGAAAATTACCGGCAGAGACCAGAAGACCACCGCGCGCGCGGCCGATTTCAGATGATTTTTAAATTCATCCATCCGGCCAAGCGAGAAAGATTTCGCCAACGTCGGAAAAGCGGCCACCGCATAGGAAATCCCGATGATATTGAGCGGCACCGATTGGAGGCTAAAAGCTAGATTGAATAATGAAATAGATCCGCTTGTTAAATAGGAAGCAAGCGCAATGATAGAAATAAGCGCGATGTTGTTAAAAGCAAGCCCAAAAGTCCTGGGCAGCGAAGTCAAAACCGCGCTTTTTATATCAGCAAAGTTAATATCAAAAAGCCCGAAAAGTCTGAAAAGCCTAAGAGAGAATTTGGGTGTGAAGCCGCAAGAACGGGCGGAGATAACTTGGATCACAAAATGCATGAAAGCGCCGAGGGCGACACCCACGGCTAATCCATAAATTCCAAAAACTGGATAAATAAATATCACGCCGATAATAATCCCAAAATTATAAAAAATAGGGCTGAGAGCATAAATGAAAAACTTTTGGAAAATCTGAGTCACTGCGCCGAAAAGATTCGACAGACCAAGTAAAATCGGCGACAACAACATGATGCGCGAGAGCATGACCACTTTGGCTTGCAAGAGAGGAGTAAACCCAGGAGCAATAACTTCCGCTAAATACGGCATCAAGAAAAAAGCGACGACTGAGACGAGCACCATAACCATTAGAAAAACGGTGAAAACATCGTTGAGAAATTTGCGCGCCCGATCAGTAACAATCCCTCCCTGCATTCTGGCTACAATAAAAGGAATAATCACCGTAAAAGAAGCCAGCGAAGCAATAGAAATAAAAATCAAATCCGGCACCCGAAAAGCCGCATAATAAGCGTCGAGAGAAGACGAAGGTCCGACGAAATGCGCGATGGCGCGATCGCGAAAAAGCGCCAAGACTTGGGACAACATCGTGAAGAATCCTAAAAGGAGCGCTGCTTGATTTATATTTACAGATTCTTTGTTAAAGATCTTCAGAAGTTTCTCCATCGGGATCTATCTATTTTTTCTTGGTAGTTGGTGCAACAGCAGTGGCTGCTCGTCTTAGAGTTTCCACATATTTTATCAAGTCCTCATTGTCAGGATCGAGAGAGAGGGCCGTCTGCCCATACGAGAGCGCGAGAGCATTGTCGCCTTCGCTCCTAGCTATTTGGGAAAGAATGATAAAAGCATCGAGGTAATTTGCCTTCAAAGCCAGAGCTTCATTAGCATAATCTTTAGCTTCTTTGGTCCTTTTTTCAGCTAAAGAAACATTTGCCAGCGCGAGCTTGAGCCCGGGATTGTTTGGATTTAGAACAACAGCTAGTTTATATGCTTCCATGGCTTTGCTGTAGGCATCTTTGACGCCAAAGGAAGCTAGACTTTGATATAGAGAACCAAGTGTTTGAAAATTTAAATAATTATTCGGATTATATTTTATTGCCAGCTCCGCGCCGTTTATCGCCTGGTCTAAGGTTGCTTGCAGAGTGACCTTGTCTTCTTCGGAAAGAGACGAGCCCTTAGTAACCAGAGAATTTAATTTCAAAAGATATATTTGGGCGTAAGTGCGCAAATATAAATCATTTTGATGCAGGGCCAGAGCCTTGCTGATGGAAGCTTCTGCCACCGGGATACTGGGAGCAGAAAGCGCTCGGCCAAAGTAGGAGACGGACATCAGACGCTCCGCGTATTTGAAAGTTAGAGCGGCTGAAACCAGCAATAGAAAGACAATAAACAAGATAGAGAAGAAACTTTTTCTATGATCATTTAGATATGATATGGCAATTTCTCCGCGCGAATGCAGAGAAGCGGATAAACCTATGAAAATCCCAGCGAAGGATAGAGCTAGGAGGAATATTACCGCTCCTCCCGAATAGAAGAAACAGGCGACAAACATATACAGGGCGAGCACAAAAAACGCCATCGTCTCCCAATTTGAACCATGCTTGATGCTTGAAAAGATAGATTTTACGCCGCTCTTTAGAAAGAGGAAGAAAAAAATGAGTAGTGCCAAAATACCGAAGCTCCCCGTAGTAGCGGCAAAGGTCGGCAACAATCCTGAACCAGAGTTAAAGGAAACATCCCAAAAAGGAGTCAAATTGACAGAGACAGGTTTGTGCATTGCCCAAGCTTCCCCAAATCTATTTGGACCGGAACCAAAAACAGGATCTTCTTTCAGAACCGACTTGGTCACTGATATCGTAGCACTCAAGCTGGGACGAACTTCACTATTCGTCAATCCTAAACGATTCGGCAAGTATCCTCCGATGAGCTGTCCAGAAATAAAGAACAAAAGAGTAATCAAAATTATGATAAAAGAAAATACGGGAAAAGGCGTCTTTTCCGCCCCTTCCGCTCGTCCCTTGGAAGCCAGAGAAACTTTATAAACAAATATAATCAAAGCAAAAACTCCGATGAGTTCCCACACAAAAGGAAAATTCACAGCTGCCACTATCACCATCGAGAGGATAGTCAATACTTGCAGTATTATTTTTTCGATTTTAGTGGTAGAAAAAAATTCGACAACTACCAGCGACATCAGAGTAGAAAATCCGGCAAAGATTCCAAGCGCATTCCAAGATCCGAGCGCATTGCCAGTCTTGCCGACCAAAACTCCAAAAGACAAAAACTCCGGCAGAAAAAAGCGGGCCGCTTGAAAGATCATGACAAAAGCGCCGGAGAGTATCGCGCCAAATAAAACTATTTTGGCTTTTTTGGGGTCTCGTAAAATAATGGCAGACATCAACATCAATAGAAAACCGGCAAAGACAAACCAGAAAGTACCGATATCAAACATCGTGCCAAAAAAAGACACTTGCGAAGCTTTCGAAAAAATAGCCGATAAGAAAAAGGCCAAGACGATTCCTCCGCCGGCGAGCAGATTAGCGGATCTCGGTAAAATTATCCTGCCATCAAAGAACCGCGCTAAACCCCAGCCGATGACACACACCGCGAGTCCCAGCACTAAAAGAAGCCCTTTGGAGGTTTCAACTGGAATATTAGTGAAAGGCAAAAAGAAAAGGGGCAACAAAACTATTACTAAAAAAAGCGACACAAAAGAGATCCTATCAAATATACTTGAACTCATGGCTTTATTATACTATTAATTAATTTTGAAAAGCAAACTAAAGTTATAAAACGATGTTGATAAGTCGATTGGGAACATAAATTATTTTTTTCACATTTTTGCCTTCAATATACTTCAAAATATCTGCCTTTTTTAGGACCTCGGCCTTTATGTATTCCTCGCTGTCTCCCGCCTGTACCGACATAAAAGCTCGAACCTTGCCGTTTACCTGCACGACGATTTTTATTTCCTCGTCTTTTATCAGATTCTCGTCGAAAGTAGGCCAAGCGGAAAGATTGATGCTCTTTTTTTCTCCAAGTATCGTCCACAATTCCTCTGTCATGTGTGGTGCGAATGGTGAGAGAATTTGCAAGAATTTTTTATATACATCTTTCGACACAGAATCCACTCCCCCCAGATCATTTATAAAAATCATGAGAGCAGAAATAGCTGTATTGAATTTCATTGTTTCAATATCTTCCGTCACTTTCTTTATCGTTTTCTCAATCTTAAACTCAGTATACTTTTTATTTTTTTCTACTTTATATTGCAGATTCCAAACACGTTCCAAAAATCTTCTAGAACCAATAATGCTCTCTGTGGACCAAGCGGCGGACTGATCGAAGGGCCCTATGAACATCTCATATAGACGCAATGTGTCTGCTCCATATATTTTAACTATATCATCAGGATTTATTACATTTCCTAGAGATTTGGACATTTTTACTCCCCCTTCGCCCAAGATCATGCCGTGCGAAGTACGCTTCATGTATGGCTCATTTGTAGGCACAAGTCCTTGATCAAAAAGAAATTTATGCCAAAAACGAGAATATAAAAGATGCAATGTCGTATGCTCATTGCCGCCGTTGTACCAGTCCACCGGCGTAAAATATTTTAGATTTTTTTGCGAAGCAAACTCTTTATTATTTTTAGGATCGGCATAGCGAAGATAATACCAACTTGATCCAGCCCAGTTTGGCATTGTGTCTGTTTCCCTTTTCGCCGGCCCCTTACATTTAGGACATTTCACATTGACCCATTTTGCAATATTCGCAAGTGGTGATTCCCCGCTATCAGTCGGCTGATAATTCTTAACTTTTGGCAACTCTACTGGCAAATCTTTCTCCGGCACTGGCACTATGCCGCAACTCTCGCAATGTATTACCGGTATCGGCTCGCCCCAATATCGCTGACGCGAAAAAACCCAATCGCGCAGCTTGAATCTAGTCACCTTTTTTCCATAATCTTCAAAACCGGCCTTTGGATAATTTTCAATTATCGGCAATTTATATTTTTCCGCAAATGCCTTATCGCGCTCATCATCGGCCGGCACTCCCATGATCGCCCCGGTACCGACATCACCCATCACATACTGCGCTTCCCAAACAGGGATTTTTTCTTTGGTCGCCGGATTCGTGACATAACGACCAGTAAAGCGATCTGTATCTCCGGCAATAGCAACAAAAGTGACGCCGAAAATCGTATCTGGTCTGGTTGTAAAAATTTTAATATTATCAAATTCAATTTCTGCTCCCTCTTTTCTGCCTATCCAATTCCTTTGCCCTAGTTTAATCTGAGGCAGATAGTCCACACCGTCCAAGTCTTTATCGAGCCGCTCGGCATATTTGGTAATCGCGAGCATCCATTGCTCTTTTTCCCTCTGCTCTACGACAGTCCCACATCGCTCGCATTTTCCATCCACCACCTCTTCGTTTGCGAGTCCGATCTTGTCTTTGGGACACCAATTTATTTTCATTTTGGCCTTATACGCCAAACCTTTTTTAAAAAACTGTAAAAATATCCACTGCGTCCATTTGTAATATTTAGGATCAGTGGTATTTACCTCGCGCGACCAATCGAAAGATATGCCGAGCGATTTTATTTGTCTGCGAAAAGTATCGCTATTTTTTTTAGTGACCACGCGCGGATCTTTACCCGTCTTTATCGCATAATTCTCCGTCGGCAGACCAAAAGCATCCCAGCCGATCGGATAAAGCACATTAAAACCCTGAAGTCTCCTTTTTCTAGAAATTACGTCCATACCTATATACGGCCGCGGATGCCCTACATGCAACCCATCGCCTGAGGGATATGGAAACTCGATTAAAGCGTAATATTTTGGTTTTTTAGATTTATCTTGTGCGTGATAAATTCCTTTTTTCTCCCAAGTATCCTGCCACTTCTTTTCGATTTTCTTATGATCGTATTCTTTCACTTTATTTCACTTTATTTTTATTGATTATCTTTAAATTTCTTGAGTGCCACCCAAACTAAAATCCCCAAGGCAATAGCCAAAATAATGACCTTTACTAGATCATCCGCCGAACTCCAATATCGCATTGAAGCAATGATAAATGACAATACTCCGGCAAGAGAAAGCGCAATGCTGATGAGCATATTCTTTTTCAAAAAAGAACCGATCGCGACACAAAAAGCGCCCAAGATAATGAGAGTGACAAACACATTTCGATCGTAGACTTTTTGCGCAGCTTCAAAATTATTTCTACAAGTAAATTGTAAATCACAATATCCAGCAGGCTGGGCTTCTCTATCTGGAAATGGCTTGCCATAATAAGTATTATTGGTCCATTGGCCGCCCCCTGCTACACAAGCATTTTGGGTGTCGGGAATGGTAACGACTGGCGCAGTATTTGGGCAAAAAGCCTCATAAACCGGCTGTTTATAAGCTAGAGAAAGAGCATAATTAAAAAACATATTGATTACAATAATGATCCCGATAATAAGCGCCCATTTCAAAACTTTTGATTGTGTTTGCATGAGCCAATTATACCTCCCAGACGGCTGTATTCGCAAGCGGAATTATGCGATCGTTGGATTTTTCCAAGACGCAAAGTTCACCGGCTTCAATCGTGCCCTCAAAACCTTTCATCATTTCCTCTAGAGCATACCCAAGCGGAAGTGAAGAAGAATCAATCGCGTAAGAAGTCAAAATGACAAAAAGAGGTTTGTCGCTTAAAACTTTTTGAACTGCAGAAAGAAGTTTCGGCAACATTTCTTCTATTTTCCATACCTCTCCTTTTGGTCCTCGACCAAACTTCGGCGGGTCCATGATTATCGCATCGTATTTATTTCCCCTTTTGGATTCTCTTTCTAAAAATTTAATTGCATCGTCTTCTATGATTCTCATTGGCGCTTCGGCTAGCTCAGCATTTAATTTTTGATTTTCTTTCGCCCAATTTAGACTTTGCTTGGAAGCATCCAAATGCGTCACCTCCGCGCCAGCACGCAATGCAAAAAGACTTGCGACTCCAGTGTAACCGAATAAATTTAGAAACCTCACTTTCTGCCGAAGCCTTGCTTCGGCACTTTTGATTCTTTGTTCTATAAAATCCCAGTGGCTCGCCTGCTCTGGGAAAAATCCTAAATGCCGAAATGGCGTGGGCGAAGCAAAAAATTTAATGCCCTTATATTCCATTTCCCATTTCTCTGTAATTTTCTTTTCCATCTTCCATCCAGCTTTCGCACCTACTTTGGAACTCCAAAACTTACCATCCGCTTTTTTCCATTCGGCCTCTGGCAGAGTTTTCTTCCAAACCGCATTTTCATACGGCCGCACAAAAGTATACGGGCCAAATCTCTCCAGCTTCTCCCCTTCACCTGTATCTAAGAGTTCGTAATCGAGCCATTCTTTCGAACAAAAAATTTTAATTTCCATAAATTTATATCAAAAATTCTATCACATCGCCGTCTTTGACGATATATTCTTTGCCTTCGGTGCGGACCCAGCCCTTTTCTCGCGCTTTCGCGAAACTTCCGGCTTCTATGAGTTGATCATAAGACACGACTTCCGCACGAATAAATTTCTGTTGGAAATCGGTATGGATTGAACGTCCGGCAAAAGGCGCTGAAGCCCCGCGGAGTGTCGTCCAAGCCCTCGATTCATCTTCACCGGTAGTGAAAAAAGTTATGAGATTCAAGAGATCATATCCGGCTTTAATTAAACTATCTAAACCTGTGCCAAAAATAGGGTCAACTTCGATATAAGGTCCTGGGAGCTTAGAAATAAAATCTTTTTTAATATTCTCCGCCGCCTCGGAAGTATTCAGAACATAAAGCGTTGGTTTTTTAATCCCCGCTTTTTCTAATTCAAAATTTATAACTTCTATATCAAAAAGTGGATCAATCTTGTCATGCACATGAATCATATCTTTATCCTCAAAAATTCGTACGACTTCAATAATGGCATCAACCTCGCGAATGTGAGAGAGAAATTTATTGCCGAGTCCAGCGCCTTCCGATGCCCCCTTGACTAGCCCCGCAATATCTACAAATTCCACAACTGCCGGAATTGTTTTTTTTGACTTGCTAATTTCAGAAAGTTTGGTCAGGCGTTCATCCGGCACAGGCACGATGCCCACCGAGGGATCGATCGTACAAAAAGGATAATTTTCCGCTGGCACGCCCTTTTTCGTAAGAGCGTTAAAAAGCGTTGATTTACCAACGTTTGGCAGGCCGACAATTCCGATTTTCAGTGACATGGAGATAATATAGCATAAATATGCAAAACTCTTTCGATAAATTTCTATCCCGTAGTAGATCTGCTTCGCAGATTCACTACAGGATTCTACTCATCTAAAATCTTAAAATCGTCCCCGGGTTTTGACAAAGTCCTCTTTTGGCGAAGAAAATAAACAGCGCTGGCGGAAGCTCCGATAAAAATAAGAGAACTAATCATCGGCAAATACGAACCGCCAGAATTATCTTTCGTGGCTCCACTTTCCACAACTAAAACTTCAAGATCGGAAGCAGAAATCCCTTCTTCAGACATAGGCAAAGATATTTCCGGCGACGCAACCGCCCTAGAAGATGCTCCGGTAGAAACTCGAGCGATAGCTCCTGATCGCGCGGAGCGCGAAGCCGAATAATCAAAAACCAATTCGCCGGTTGCTGAAAAAAGTTTTAGATTAGATTGATCACCGTAGCTAAATCCGGTGGTTTTACCAGAGATGGTCATCGGTTTCTTGGATATGATCACGCTATTTTTTGGCAAAATAAAAATTTTTCCATTCGCGTTGATAATCCAGTTTGAAACATCCATATCGAAACTAGCTTGATTGGTCAATTCCACAAAAAAATCTTTCACATCGCCTACTTTAGAAATAACTACAGTCGTGGGAACAACTTTTATCACTATTTTACTGGTCGCTTCTGGAGTTTGCGAAAACTTGCTTTGGTAGTATTCTAAAAATACAACGTAATCGCCAGGATAGTCATAGGTATGGTACAACTTCTCAAAATTATCTTTTTGTTCAAGTGAACTTCCGTCTCCAAAGTTCCAAAAAGCTCTACCTAAGTCAACATTTTCATTTGAAGAACTAGAAATATTTACTTGCACCCCATGTGGTTGCCCGGTAAAAGCCAAAGTGTTAGCTAAAATTTTTGCCTTGAATGCGGGCTCTGGCGCTTTTTTAGAAGAAGCGCTCTTGCTTGTGCTAGAACGTGCAGAATTCGTACCTGTATTAGTAGTTTCATTGTCATCGCTTGTATCATCTGTATCCCCGTCGCTACCATCAGCATTATTGTCATCTCCATTGGCCGTGTCGTCATCGTCAGTGGCATCATCTGTATTGTTTGCAATGAATACGTTGACTGATCCAGGAGTGGGCGTAGAGGCAATCCACGAACCATCGATCAGTTGAAGGGACTGGCCGTCTCCGACAGCGCCTTGCGAAGAATTATAGGTGACAGAATCTATGGGAACATTTTTATCTCCAGCATTGATCTCTACTTGAGCCGTCTCATTCGGCAGAGAAAAAGAACTGGTGAAGATATTTGTAACATTGCTCCATCTGGACAGGAACGAAGATATTTGTGAAGTGACGACAATGACACCATAGTCCCCCGCATGCAGTACTTCGGAGCCGGAATCCTTCACTATCCCGTGGTTTGAGGTGGAATTGCTGATCAAAAGCTTGAGCGCGGTCAGGTCTGCATCCGCCTCGCCGCTATTATAAACTTCCACCCAATCAATATCGGCACCATCCAGATCATACATGATCTCATTTATCACCAATCCCGCCTGAGCCATCTGAAACCCAGTAAAGAAAATAAAACTGGCAACTAGAATGATCTTTTGTAAAATTATCTTTTTGGGCATAGATTATTTTCTAATTTTTTTAATATGATACAATAGTAACATGAGTGAAAACAAAACTGAAGACCAGAATAAAATAGATTTCTTGGCAATTGGGGATATCGTTATCGATGCTTTTATAAAATTAAAACAAGCGGAAATCGTGGGAGAAGCAGACACTCCGAGCTACAAGATCTGCCTACCCTTTGCGGAAAAAGTGCCCTATGAAGATGTTTTTGTCTGCCCGGCGGTCGGCAATGCTTCTAATGCCTCCGTTTGCGCTAGTAGACTGGGACTCAAAAGCGCGCTCGTTTCTAATATTGGAGCTGATTTGGATGGAGAAAAATGTCTCGAGTCTTTAAAAAATGACGGGGTCAGAACTGACCTAATAAAAATAAATACAGGTATGAAGACAAATTACCACTATGTGCTGTGGTATGAAGCCGAGCGCACTATCTTAATCAAGCACGAGATCTATCAGTATGCATTGGGAGAGATGCGAAATCCGAAATGGATTTACTTCAGCTCGGTAGGAGAAACCGCTTTTCCTTTTCATTATGTCGTCGCAGACTATCTGGACCTTTACCCCGAGATAAATTTTGTCTTTCAGCCCGGGAAATTTGATATAAAACTAGGTAAAGATAAACTCGAGAGACTATATAAACATTCAAAACTATTTTTCTGTAATGTAGAAGAAGCGAGAAAAATATTGGAGGAGGGTAACGGAGAGATAAAAGAGTTGCTGGTAAAAATGCACGATCTCGGACCTAAAACTGTCGTCATCACCGATGGACCAAAGGGCGCATATGCCTACGACGGCGCGGATATGTGGTTTATGGTTCCTTACCCTGACCCAAAACCTCCCTATGAACGTACCGGGGCCGGCGATGCATTTTCTTCCACTGTTGTTTCGGCGATTATTTTGGGCAAAACTTTACCAGAAGCCCTCGCCTGGGGCGGAGTTAACTCTATGTCCGTCGTCCAAGAAGTCGGAGCGCAAAAAGGACTTTTGTCTCGTCTTAAACTTGAAGAGTACCTAAAAAATGCACCAGCAGATTATATAGCGAGAAAATTATAAAATATGAAGCATTTCTAGTAGCTCATCTTGTACTTCTTGTGGCGGTCGCTTTTTATTCTTTTTATATTCTTCTCTTAACTTCTCCAATCTTTCACTTAACTTCTCAAAATTACTTTGCAGTACCGCATATTTTTGAGGAGTATAATCTGGAGATTTTTTTAAAAGGAACATTTGCCCATTTAAAATCGCGACTCTGGTGTGAACACAATCAGGCCAAGTATTACCCGATTTTGCATACTGCACCTCTATCTGGGCGGGAGATTCTGCTATCGTCTTTCTCAGTTTTTGAATTACTGGCGATTCGACTTCGACATTTGAGAATCCTTCCATTATATTTTTATATTATCTTTGAATAATTTTCTGCACTGCTTTTTTAATAGATGGAGTACCCATGCCGTAATGTTCTACGAGCTCGTCCGGCGTGCCGGACTGGCCGAATTTATCTTGCACTCCAATGAATTCGATCGGCACAGGGTAATTTTGTGCGAGAACTTCTGCCACCGCCCCTCCCATTCCCCCTGCTACTTGATGTTCCTCTACCGTCACAATCCTTTTAGTTTCTCTAGCAAGAGTGATAACAGCATGCATGTCTATTGGTTTGATAGAAGGCAAATTTAATACTTTTGTTTTTATTCCCTCGGCTTCTAATTCTTTGGCCGCCAAAAGCGCGCGATACATCAAATCCCCCGTAACTATGATGCCCACCTGCGCCAATCCCACATCGGGCATCCAGTAAATTTCCGCTTTTCCTAGCGCAAAAGGAGTTTCTTCGGTGGTAATGATCGGCGTCTTCTCACGAGCTAGCCGCAAATACGCTGGCTTCACACTTTTGGCTAATGCGAGCGTTGCTTTCTTGGCTTCGATGGCGTCACAAGGAGAGACAACATCCATATTCGGCATCACTCTCATCAAACTAATATCTTCGAGCGCCTGGTGCGTGCCACCATCCGGCCCGACGGAAATGCCCGCGTGTGAACCGACGATCACAACCTTCCTATCGTTATACGCTATCGTTGTCCGTATTTGCTCCCAATTTCTACCCGGAGAAAACATCGCATAAGAAGAACAAAAAGGAATTTTCCCCATCGCCGCCATACCGGAAGCGATCGTGACTAGATTCTGCTCTGCCACACCGACTTCGACGAAACGTTCAGGAAACTTTTCTTTGAAAAAACTCATCATAGTGGACTCCGTCAAATCCGCGCAAAGCGCGACGACATTTTTATCCGCCTCCCCCGCCTTCTCTAACCCCTCGCCGAAACCTTTTCGAATCGGCACCTGCTCGACGTCTTGATTAAATATCCTTGGATTAAGTTTTAAATGAGGGTTTAACATCTTAAAAATTCTTGTCCCGTACCAAGCTTTGCTTTGGTTCGGGATTCGGATTAAGTTTTAATTTCGGGTTCAACATATTGCTAATTCATTATACTATCTCTTTCTTTTTTATTTTTTCTGCTTTTTCGAAAGAAAAAGATTGTAAACCCAACAGATATAAGTAGGGTAATCAAATCATTAAGATGTAGACCTCCCATTCGGAACATTCCCCACAACAAATTTAAAGAATAGATAAGGCCTAAAATCCACGCAATGTCTATAAAAACATTGTTGCCATTTGCTGCACGTATTTTGAGTTTCCCGTAAAGCCAACCTAGAGCGGCGCCTACTAAGAACCAGAATGCGGCAGTAATAACATAATAAAATATCATTTCCACATTGTCGTCCTGGAATGGCGTTTGGCCACTCCAAACATTGTATCCCATTAAACCATACACTGCTGTCACCGGAATGAGACTTACTAATGCAAATCCCATTCCGAGCGCATCGAAAGGTCCGGTAGCCAAAAAGCGTAAAGGTCCACTCTCCATCAAAGAAGTTACTATGCCAAGTACGACAGCTATACCCGCAAAGATTGTCCCCCCTCTCAACCAATATCTTTTTTTATTCATAATTCTTATTATTAACTAATTTATAATTCGCTTTCTACTGGTGTTCGCTTTTAATTTTGCCGCCAAGGGTACGAAGCTCATCCAAAGCCATTTTGGCTTCTTCTTTATTTGGCGGTTTGCCATGCCATTTATAATCTCTTTCAAATTCATGCACGCCTTTGCCGGGGATCGTGTGAGCGATGATAACGGTCGGTTTTTCATACACAGCCTGCGCTTCTTGCACTGCTTCATTTAATGCGCGAAAATCATGTCCGCCGACTTCGATCACATGCCAGTTGAATGCCCGCCACTTGTCAGCAAGAGGTTCGAGCGGCATAATATTTTCCGTGAAGCCGTCTATCTGGATATTATTTCTATCCACTACCGCAATCAAATTCCGCAGTTTATTTTTCCCCGCGAGCATGATCGCCTCCCAAGAATTTCCTTCATCTTGTTCGCCATCAGACATAAAACAATAAATAAATCGGTCTTTGTCTTTGCCATCCATCCTGTCCGCTAGCGCCATGCCGGTAGCCTGCGAGAGCCCAAGACCGAGCGGTCCGGAAGAAGTCTCGACATAAGGCAGATATTCTCTGTGCGGATGCCCCTGTAGACGAGTGCCAAATTTACGCAAAGTTTTCAATTCTTTTAACGGGAAATAGCCCACGTGTGCCATCGTTGCGTATAAGACCGGACAAATATGTCCATTGCTTAGGACTAATCTGTCTCGATCTGCCCATGCTGGATTTTTTGGGTCATGTTTTAAAATGTGAAAATAAAAAAGTGTAAAAATATCCGCCATGCCGAGAGGGCCAGCTGTATGTCCACTCCCCGCTTCTAAGAGCATCTCGATAATACTTTTACGAATATCATTCGCTTTTATTTCTAGTTCTTTTATTTTTTCGTCAGATAAAAAAGACATTAAATTAATTATACCCGGTAGTAGAGCTTTTATCAAAGTCTCACTACCGGGTTATACCAAACTTTGGAAATTTTGGAGTGTTCCTATCGGGTCTCCGCTTTTCCAGATGCTAGAACCAGCTATGAGCCTATCGGCCCCGGCCTCCAAAATACTTTCTGCATTTTGTAAATTAATACCAATGTCTACCGATATCACGACTCCGGGCAAGTTCTTTTTAAGAAATTTTATATTTTCTAAAGCTTTTTCCGAAAAAGCTTCCCCTTGAAAACCGATTTTATCAGAACCCATACAATGTAAAAAATCAGCCTTATGAGACAGTCTAGACACAACCGACAAATCGTCGCTCGGTCTAAAAGCAATCCCTATCTGCACATTGTCTCGTATATACATATCCAAGCCTTCTAAAAAATTCTCAAATTCTTCTACTTCCCCTCCTATGTCGGGGTGAAAAATCAATCGCTTTGGCCCCAATTTCATATATAGATCAAAATTCAGGGCGGCATCCGCAACCATTAAGTCAAATTCAAAATCGAAATCTTCCCAAAATGGCATCCCCTCTTCCTCGTTCATAATTTTTCTAAAATCAAAATCATTCAATCCGCCCGAAGTAAAGGGCCAAGTCTGGCTCGGCACGGCTACCCCATCGCAAATATCAATATGCACGCACTTTACCACCTCTCGCAAGGCAGTAAGTTTATTTTTTATTTCACTAAAACTTTTTTCTAAAATTGCCGGAATTATTTCTGCCATATGTCTATATTATACCCGGTAGTAGAGCTTTAGTAAAAGTCTCACTACCGGGTTATACCCAATTTTGCGATTTGTCTCTTAACTTCTTCCACAAGTAAATCGTGGAAAATTCCGTTCCCAGCGATAAAATGATTATCCGGAAATTTCCAAGGCTGACCGTCGAGCGTTGTTACTTTCCCTCCGGCTTCTTGTACCAATAAAGTTCCTGCACTAAAATCGTAAGTATTTAAGCCAAGCTGAATGTTGGCTTCTAACCCTCCGCGAGCAACATAGGCGAGTTCTAAAGCCGCGCATCCGAGATATCGCACCGAGCGGACAACATTTTTAGAAAAAGAATAGAGCAACTCTTGAGTCAGATCTCTGTCTATGTCTCTTTGGCTTGGAGACATGGTCACAATAGCATGATCTTTATCGTCTTTGGAGACAGATATTTTTTGGTCATTAAAATAGGCTCCTTTGTTTTTCTCAGCATAAAAAAGAGAACTAGTCGCGGGATTGTAAACCACACCCACGATCACCTCATTCTTGTGCACCAGAGCAATGGAAACGGCAAAAATTGGAATCCCGTTAGCAAAATTCCTAGTGCCATCTATTGGGTCCACATGCCAGACATATTCACTTTTCTCCTCCCGAGCGCCTGTCATTCCTGTCTCCTCACCCAAGATAGAGTGTGTTGGAAAATTATCAAATATTATTTTTTTTATCACTTCTTCGGATTCTTTGTCCGCCAAAGTCACTATTGTTTTGTCCTCTTTGAACTCCCTCAGAATATCAGTCTCAAAGTGTTTCTCCAGAATCTTCCCTGCTTCTGTGGCCGCCCTGATTGCCACTTCTAATTCTTTAGACTTATTCTTCTGGCTGAAATTTTCTTGCATATTCTGTCAAATCAAAGACATTATTCGTTGATCTTTATCGCATCTATCTTAGATAGACGGCGAACGTGCCTTTCTGTTCCTGTGTATGGAGTCTTGAGCCACAAGTCCACCGCGCTCATCATTTCTTCTTCAGTTAAAAACCTAGCCCCAAGAGATAAAATATTTGAATTGTTATGTTCGCGAGAACGGACAATAATATCCGCTTCGTCGTCCACGACACAATTTGCTTTTCCGTAATACACCACTGCTCGAACATGCGGAAATTTATTTGCCGCAATGGCTTCACCCTGACCAGTCGCTCCGATGATGATACCTTTGACTCTGTCCGGATCTTTACTCACCGCCTCTCCCACCGGTATAACAAAATCAGGATAATCATCGTGCTCGTCATATGTATAAGCGCCCTTATCTATGACCTCGTGCCCTTCCCCTTTTAAAGAAGTCACCAACTTTTCCTTGAGCACATACCCCGCATGATCTGTTCCAATAAAAATTTTCATATTATTTCCATCCTAACTTGGGTAAAACATCATCTGCAGTTTTAGCTTCAAAGATTTCTTCTAAAAAAACATTGGCCAGTTCAACAAATCTTTCTTTGACTTGCTTCACAGATTTTCCGGAAGTAGATAGATCAAGCGCAGGAGTAAAGGCCACAAAACGCTTATTTTGCTTAGTAATCAGAACAGGAAGATTAAAAGATAAATTATTTTTTAACATATTTGGATTATAACAAAACTGGGAACTTTTTACAATCCTGAGCAGAGACTACTCTTGCTCACCCACTTCAATCCAAACCCAGCATGATCCCCGCCGATGTAGATTTTCATTTTAGGTTTTTGATATTCTTCATTGTACGCCATTTTTTAAAAAGAAAAATGGTTAGAGCGGCTAATGCGAATAAAATAGGAGCGAACAAAAAAATATCTTTTCTAATAGCTGAGTTACCACTGAACATTATAACCACATGCAAAAACACCCACCACAAAAGAGTAGCTCCAAAGCTCAAAATTAAACCAATGTTCGTAAAAAGCCTCCACCTTCGGCTCTTTCGCATGAAAAATACGGTCAATCCTATAAAAACAATCAATATTGCCCATGCCACCGGATTTGATAATGATGAATCGATCATTAAGATAAACAACGAAATACTAGCGAGCAAAAAGACGACCGTCGAAACGGTAAAAAATAAATTCCTCTTGCTGGGGAAAATTTCTTCTTGCGCAGGGGTAGTGCGAACTAAAAATGACTGTTGATTCTCTTTTTCTAATTTAATTTTTGAATAGACATAACATAGCAAAACGCCGATCAGAATTGATAATTTGAATCCCCAGGATGCCAAAATTCCAAGAGGGAAATATGCAATAGTGAATGGACTAATGCCAATTGCAATGATTACGCCTCCAATTATTCGATATTTCCATTTATTCATATTACTTAATTGTATTTCCTGTCTTAATCACATGATCAACTAATGTATAGGTATACCCCATTTCATTATCGTACCAGCCCATGACTTTCACAAGATTTCCGCCAACAACACGAGTCATTTTCAGATCTGCGATTGATCCATACGGACTCCCTAAAATATCCGAAGACACCAGGTCTTCTTCGGTTACGCTGAAAATTCCTTCCCATCTTTTGTCTGTCGCTGCTTTTTTGAGAATTTCATTCACTTCTTCTTTGGTTGTTTCTTTTTTGGAAATAAAAGTGATATCCACGATCGAGCCCGCCGGAACCGGCACTCGCATCGAAATGCCATCAAAAAGTCCGGAAAGCTTAGTAAATGCCTTAGTCACTGCGATCGCTGCGCCAGTCGAAGAAGGTACAATATTCTGCGCCGCCGCTCGGCCCTCGCGGAAATCTTTCTTGTTGGGCCCATCCACAATACTTTGACTGGCAGTATATCCATGCACGGTATTTAAAATTGCTTTTTCAATTCCCAAACTCTCGTCCATGATTGCGATCAAGGGCGAAGCGGCATTGGTCGTGCAAGATGCGTTGGAAGTAATGTCGCAAGTACCAAATTTATCTTCATTCACTCCCATTAAAATAGTCTCACCCATTACACTAGGATCTCCATCTTTAGCTGGAGCGGAAATGACCACCTTCTTCGCGCCCGCGTCCAAATGCGCTTTTGCTTTGTCGTAAGTGACAAAAAGTCCGGTGGATTCTATCACCACATCAACACCCAAATCTTTCCAAGGAAGTTTGTTGGGTTCTTTTTCAGCTAAAACTTTTATTTTCTTCCCATCGATAATTATCTCCTGCCCTTCTACTTTGATATCATGTTTCCATTCTCTATAAACTGTGTCGTATTTCAAGAGGTACGCCATATTGGACACAGACCCAAGGTCATTCACCGCCACAATTTCAATTTCTGGTCTATCCCATGCAACTTTTAAAAATGCTCTACCGATTCTGCCAAAACCATTAATGCCAACTTTGATTGTTTTCATGTTATTACTATAACACTTTTTAAACTAAATTTTAATCTCCAACTTTCCACCAAGCGCGGTGGAAAGTTTCTTTAGAAAAGAAAGTGTCGGATTGTATGCGCCAGATTCAAATCGAGCTATAGCAGGTTGTTTTGTGCCAAGTTTCTTTGCTAAATCTTTTTGAGACATTTTATTTTTTATTCTCATTTTTATCATTGCCTCAACAATAGCAAACTCTGGTTCCCAATCTTCGTAGGCTTTTCTATATTTAGGATCTTTCATCCATTTTTCATGCAGATCGGAAAATTTAGTCATATCCTTTATTGATTTTTTTTGTTCTTTTTTCATACTTTACAATATAACATATACGTTATATTAAACAAGTGGATAACTATGAGATAGCAGTCTGCCTTCTTTTCGCTAAATCTAATTCCCTTTTTGCTATTCTATCAGTCTTTTTTGCGAAAGCATGAAGTAAAATAGCACAATTCTCATGAAAACAATATATTATCCTGATAGGAACTTTACCAGATATACGCAATTCAAAAAGTCCCCCACCTAAGCTTTTACTGTAAGGCATTTCTATTTCATTTCCAACCATAATTAACATGTGCAAAACTTTTGAAACTTTACTTCTAGTAATTTCTTCCAAGCTCTCTAAGAATTTATCTACATCAGTTGAAAAGTTTCTGATTTCCATCGTAACTAAATACCTTTATTTCTATTTTTAATTTTTCCGTAAATCCAGCCAATCAGAGCCCCGTAAGCAAAACCATTTAATATGACAACAATAATCTGTCCTAATATTGGCATTGTTCCAAGTATCATGCCTGGTCCTGAAAGAACGTACATAGTTGTTGGCAGATAAAAGTAGTTAATGGCATCAGCCAGATTACCATCAGTCCCTTTGAAAAGATAAATAGGAACCGAAATAATCCCACACATAAGACCTATCCACAACCAATATTTTGTTTTCATCTTCACATTATACCAAATAATAAAAAAAAAGGTATAATCACAGAAATGGAAAAAGACTTAAAATTCATACACCTCCACACCCATTCCCACTATTCTCTATTAGACGGGCTTTCGAAGCTTGAAGATTTAGTCGCTCTCGCCAAGAAGGCGGGAATGCCGGCGATGGCCATCACAGATCACGGCAACATGTATGGGGCGATTGAATTTTATAAACTTGCTAAAAAGGAAGGTATCAAGCCCATCATCGGAGTGGAAGCATACATGACAGCGGGAAATCGTAAGGACAAAACGACGGAAGCTGGAGGCACGAAGCGATATTATCACCTCACCTTGCTCGCAAAAAATCTAGAGGGCTATAAAAATCTGATGAAGTTGGTGACCATTGCCAACCTCGAAGGATATTATTACAAACCGAGAATGGATAAAGAAATCTTGCGAAAATATTCTGACGGAATTATAGCTTTGTCTGGATGTCTCGGCGGAGAACTATCACAGACAGTAATGAAGGGCGACACGAAAAAAGCGGATGAACTCGTCCGCGAATATCAAGATATCTTCGGCAAAGAAAATTATTTTATAGAAATTCAATGCCATCCCTCAGTAGAGAATGATAAGAATGTTCGGGAAACATTAATTGGACTCGCCAAAAAGCACAATATCCCAGTTGTCGGCACACAAGACTCGCATTATCCATGCAGTGACGACCATGACGCGCACCACACGCTACTTCAGATAAATACCCAGGGTGATGGAAAAGATGGTGCGAAGTTTGAATTCTCCAATGATGATTTTTCTTTTATTGATACAGAGAAAGCTTTAGAAGTGTTTAAAGATATTCCAGAAGCCGTAGAGAATACAATGAAAATAGCGGATATGTGCAACCTAGAACTCGAACTCGGTAAATGGGTCTTCCCTGATTTCAAGATTGAAAGTGGAAAAAGTTATGACGAAGAACTGCGCGCATTAACCTATCAGGGCTTCCAAAGATTGCAATTAAAAGAAACACCAGAAATAAAAGAGCGAGTGGAATACGAATTAAAAATAATCAAAGACAAAGGCTATGCTCCGTATTTTCTAGTAGTGGGTGACCTCCTAAGATACGCAAAAGAAAATGGAATTTTGACTACTATCCGAGGCTCGGTCGCTGGCTCAATGGCGACCTATCTGCTCGGAATCACCAACGTCAATCCGATAGAATACAAAATACCTTTTGAAAGATTTTTAAATCCTTTTCGTCCATCTGCGCCGGATATTGATATGGATTTTGCTGATAATAGAAGGGATGAAATGATCGAATATGTTAAAAAGAAATACGGCGAAGATAAAGTGGCACAAATCGGAACTTTTGGTACGATGATGGCCAGAGGCGCAGTACGCGATGTCGCTCGAGCGCTCGGCTATCCCTACACCATCGGCGACCGACTCTCTAAAATGATTCCGATGGGCTCACAAGGTATGCCAATGACCATCGATCACGCAATGGAAATAGTGCCAGAGTTATCACAAGCTTATAAAACAGAAAAAGATACAAAAAAAATAATAGACTTGGCAAAAAAACTAGAGGGATGCGTCCGGCACATCTCCGTCCACGCCGCGGGAGTGGTTATTTCTCCTATGCCACTTATAGAATACGTTCCACTTCAATACGACCCGAAAGGCGAAAATAAAATAATTACTCAATACGACATGTACAATATTGAAGAGGCGGGACTTTTAAAATTTGATTTCCTCGGCATTAGAAACTTATCTATTTTATCCGATAGTGTCAGTCTCGTAAAAAAATTTTATAACATTAATATAGACATCGAACACGTCCCCCTAGATGATAAGAAAACTTTTGAACTTTTGGCAAATGGACAAACAGAAGGGCTCTTTCAACTAAATGGTTCCGGCATGACCAGATATTTAAAAGAATTGAAACCCACGTCCATCCACGACATCAATGCGATGGTCGCCCTCTATCGTCCAGGACCAATGGAGACAATTCCAGAATATATCAAACGCAAACATAATCCTAGACTAGTAAAATATTTAGATCCGAGAATGAAAAAATATTTAGGAGAGTCTTATGGACTCATCGTGTATCAAGACGACCTTTTATTCTCTGCCATAGAGCTCGCCGGCTACAACTGGGAAGAAGCCGATAAATTCCGCAAAGCTGTCGGAAAAAAAATCCCCGCAGAAATGGCAGCGCAGAGAGAAAAATTTACTAAAGGAATTATATCAAACGGACAAACTCCAGAATTTGCCGAAAAACTTTGGAAACTTTTTGAACCATTCCAAGCTTACGGCTTCAATAAAGCTCATGCAGCCAGCTACGGAAAAGTCGCCTATCAGACGGCTTATATGAAGGCAAATTACCCTGTCGAATATATGGCTGCGATTCTGACAGCCGAATCCGGCGACGTAGAAAAAATTTCCGAAATAATCAATGAATGCAAGAATATGAATATTTCGGTTTTGCCTCCGCACATAAATGAAAGTTATGGCGGCTTCACTTGTCTGCCTAATGAAAAAGACACGACGATCAGCGACAAAAATAAAAGCGTAAAAATAAGATTTGGATTCTACACTATCAAGCATCTGGGCACGGACATCGCCGATAGCATTATCGCTGAAAGAAAGTCGCAGGGTAAATTTAAATCAATCAGCGATTTCTTGGACAGAATTAAGCATAAAAATTTAAACAAAAAGTCCTTGGAAGCACTGATCAAGTCCGGCTGCATGGACGAATGGGGCGATCGAGGCGTAATGCTCTCAAATGTAGAGGCCATGCTCGCATACAATCACGAAATAAACAAACAAAATCAAAATCAGGTTTCTCTTTTTGGTGGGACCGCTAAAATCAAAGCTCCAGAATTTAAATTACAAAACGCACCGGCGGCGACCCAGGCAGAAAAACTTCTTTGGGAAAAAGAGTTGTTGGGACTTTACATTTCCGGACATCCGCTCGATCGCATTCGCGAGAAATTGGAAAGCCGAGATATGAACATAAAAAAAATAAAAGAATCTGTGGGCAATGGCATCCAAATAACTATCGCGGGAATTATAGAAACCGCCAGAGTTGTAATCACGAAAAATAATGAAAGAATGGCCTTCTTGAAGATTGCCGACTTGACTGACTCTATCGAAGCTGTCTGTTTCCCCTCCATCTTTAAAGAATCCGTCGAAATATTTGTCCCCGAAAAATGCATCGCGCTGTCCGGCAAAGTCTCTTTGCGTAACGGCGAAAAGAGCATTATAATAGAGGCAGTGAAGGAGGTCTAGATTTTATCAGTAACTTTTTTAAAAATAATGAGACACACAATAGAAAAATCTCCAAGTTCCTCGCCAGATCAACCAAGCCCAGAAGAAAAGATGGCAAACATTATACGCGCCAAACTTGCCCGAGGATTGACACTCACAGAGACAGAAGAAGCATTTCTAAGAGAACAAAAAAGAGAAAATTGGCGAGATGATAATCCTAGATACGAGCATTAATTATATAAATACTAGAAAGGAAGTTAAATTGCTATGAGATTTTCTTTATTCACATTTACGCCATGGCTTAAATGTGTAAAGAGGATTTTACAGATTACTTGCCTGTAGTATACGATCTTGCTAATTTGAACGTTTTTAATTTATCTTTTAAGCCAATAACTTTTATATACTCTAGAAATTCTTTTGGTAAAGTTGATGGACCAACCCAGACACTTTTTTGAATCATTATATAATCAAAATTTACTAATTGCCTACGAAACCAATCGCGCTCTTTTTTCTTATTTTGAGGAATATCATACATAACGATCAAATTCTTTGGTGCATCCTTTTTGAACTCTGATTCAAAAGTCAGATAATAGAATTTCCTTTTTCTGTACTCCTTCTTTATACGAGACTTCTGGCCACTTCCACTTACTGGCAAGCCAAAAATATTTACTCTCATACCTTTATAGGAAAAAGTTCTGCTCATATTATTATTTTACTACACAATACATATATACGCCATGGCTGATATATGTAAAAATATTATTTTTTCTTCTTTAGAATCCACGAACCTATCAAAGTACCCATAATTGGTATAATGATTACTGGCCAGTATGAGGAATTAAGAATCTTGAACACAAATTTATAACTCACACAAATATCACCACCAGTTTGATAACCACATCGAGATGCGAGCATTAATCCTAAAATGTTAGTGTTAAAAATTAGACCGACAATATAATTTATTGCTAATATAATCAGACCAATTGTCATCAACAAACATATCGCATATAACAAAAATAAAAACCAAAAAAGTGTCGTCGGAATCCGTGCTTTATATAAAGAATTACTATCTTTTTTATCTGGATTCATAATTTAATTATACAAACTCATTGCCTTCTCTTTACCTTCGGAGAAGATAGTTTCCACTGCTTCGGCAACTTTCTTAGAAAGTTTTTTGATTGTCTCTAATTCTGATTTTTTGAATTCGCCCAGTAAAAAATTTAATATCGCCTTTTCGCCTTTTGGTTTTTTCACCACGCCCTTTGGGGTAGCTGGTGAAATACCGACTCTAATACGCAAAAATTCTTCACTCTTGAGCGCTTTGATTATTGACCCCAAGCCGTTATGCCCGCCCGAAGATCGATTAAAAGAAATTTTGATTTTCCCTAACGGCAAATCTATATCGTCGTAAATTACAATTAAATCCTTCAGAGCTTTCTTGCCCGCCAAAGCCTTGGCGACGGCGGGACCCGAATTATTCATAAAAGTATCTGGAGTGATAAATTTTATTTTATGGCCCTCTATTTTTTTTTCCACCAAACCAACCATAATCCGCCCAGTATTATGTCTGGTATTTTCATATTCATTTCCCGGATTTCCTAAGCCAACAACAAGTTTCATTTTCTTATGATAACACAAAAAAGAACCTCTCCCAACCCTCTCCTTACCAAGGAGAGGGCGAAGGGTGAGGTGAATTTATTACAAAACAAATAACAATACTATGTCAAGGATTTTTTGTGTTATATTACAACGATGGAACCAACGAAAACCAGAGGTCAGTCGTTTTGGGAACTCGTACGTTTTATATTTCTGGCGCTAATAATAGTCATTCCCGTCCGCGTACTGATCGCGGAGCCATTTGTGGTTTCAGGAAATTCTATGGTCCCTACTTTTGAGAATGCAGATTATTTAATTGTAGATAAAATATCTTATAGATTCAGCGAACCAAAGAGAGATGACATTGTGATCTTTCGATATCCAAATGATCCGACAAAATTCTTTATCAAAAGAATAATCGGCCTGCCACAAGAGACGGTGGACATAAAAGGCAGTACAGTAACTATAATCAATGAAAAATATAAAGAAGGATTCACTCTCAATGAACCTTATGTAAAAAATAATGCAAACAATCTGACTCATTTTGAACTGAAGAATGATGAATACTTCGTAATGGGAGACAATCGAAGCGGGAGTTCGGATTCCAGATCTTGGGGAGCGGTAAAAAGAGAGCTGATCACAGGCAAAGCCTTCTTGCGATTATTGCCGATAAAAAAACTTAGTATCTTGCCGGGCAATTATAAACAAACAGAGTAAACAGTCAAATTAAAATGAAAAAACCAACTAATAAAAACAGGATGCAAGATATTTCATCGCCCAAAGGAATGAGAGATTTGATGAATGAAGAATATTATTCTTTTCAAGGATTTTTTGAAAAAGCGCAGGAAGTGGCAGTGTATTATGGCTTTAAACCAATCGACACTCCGATCTTAGAACACGAAGAAATTTTTACCACGGGGATAGGCGAAGGAACAGATATTGTGGATAAAGAAATGTACACGCTGAAGACCAAAGGCGGCGACCACTTGGCGCTCCGACCAGAGCACACCGCGCCACTCGCTCGCGCCTATGTCGAACACGGAATGCAAGCACTCCCCCAGCCAGTAATGCTTTACCAATACGGTCCGATCTTTCGACATGACAAGCCTCAGCGCGGACGCTACAGGCAATTTTGGCAATTTGATTTGGATTCACTAGGAAACGATAAAAGCATTATGGACGCGCTGGTGATCAAAGCTGGCATGAGCATTTTAGAAGAAGCTGGAGCTTCGAGCCTTTCGATCGATATCAATTCCATCGGAGACAAAGAATGCCGAAATGGATACATCAGAGAGCTGACAAACTACTACAAAAAGCACATTGGCCAACTCCCGGGTATTGATCGAGAACGCCTGAAGACAAATCCGCTGCGCATCTTGGACTCCAAAGAAGAAAAGACAAAAGAAATAAACGAGGGCGCTCCAGACTCGATATCTTTCCTTTGCCCTTCTTGCAAAAAACACTTCAAAGAAGTCTTGGAATATTTAGAAGAAATGAATATTCAATACAATATAAACAAAAATTTAGTGCGGGGGCTTTCCTATTATACCCGCACTGTTTTTGAGATAATGGAACAAGGAGGCGCTGAGGATGGCGGAGCGCTCGCGCTGGCTGGCGGCGGACGCTATGACTATCTAGCTCGCCATCTTGGAAGCAAAAAAGATGTGCCAGCAGTCGGGATTTCGATCGGAGTAGACAGAATAGTCGCCTCGGCTTGGTACAAGAAATTAACGCCGCGCATATTAAAAAAGCCGAAAATTTATTTCATCCAGCTCGGGTCTGAAGCAAAATTGAAAAGTTTGAATATAATTGAGATATTAAGGAAGGCGCATATCCCCATCGCCCAATCGCTTTCCAAGGATAGCCTAGGCTCGCAATTGGCCATCGCCGAGAAGCTGGCTATCCCTTACGCGCTCATCTTCGGAGTCAAAGAAGCCCTAGATAATTCAGTGATAGTGCGAGATATGAGCAATCGATCCCAAGACACTGTGAAATTGCCGAAGCTTCTGGAATATTTGAAAGAACTAAAATAAAGCTAGCTTGTAGGGATTAGTAAAATACAATGCTAAAAAAAATTTTACAATTTCAAAAAGAACCTGCCCGCAATGCTTCGCATAGCGATGCAGGCGGGGAAAAAATTCTGCGCCAAGTCGCGAAAGAAGTGCCTCTGCCTGAGATCACAACCATTAAAATAAAAAAAATATTAAGAGAGATGTCCGAAGCTTTGGAAAGCCAAGATGATGGCGTAGCGATAGCGGCGCCGCAGATCGGATACTCACTGAAGATATTTTTAGTGTCTAGTAGGGTTTTGAAAGCAGGATTCGCTAAGAATCAGGAAGCATTCGAAAAAGAACCTCACCCCGACCCTCTCCTTGTAAAGGAGAGGGAGAAAATAGTAAAAGACCTAGTTTTTATCAACCCAAAAATATCCAAACTCTCCCGTGAAAAGAAATGGGTGCCAGAAGGCTGTCTCTCTGTCCGCCCTCTCTACGGTAAGACATTTAGATCTATCAAGGCGACAGTCACAGCCTATGATGAAAATGGCAAGAAATTTAAGAGAGGCGCCTCGGGATTGCTCGCACAAATCTTTCAGCATGAGACGGATCATTTAAATGGAATACTTTTTATTGATCAAGCCAAAGATATAAGGGAAGAGTTACCGAAAAAATAATATGCAAAATTTTGTATTTTGGGGAACTCCAGACGTGGCATCCGAAACACTTGAGATATTAAAGCAAGCCGGATTTTTACCTTCTCTCATTATTACTTCCCTAGATAAACCTCAGGGACGCAAAATGCTTATAACTCCCCCGCCGGTAAAAGTCTGGGCAACTTTAAACAAGATTCCGTATTTACAACCTGAGAAACTAAACGAGGATTTTTTTAATCAGCTACAAGCTACCAGCTACAAGCTATCCGTCGTCGTCGCTTACGGAAAAATCATACCAGAAAAAATATTAAATATGCCTGAATTTGGCTCAATCAATATTCATTATTCTCTGCTGCCAAAATATCGCGGGGCTTCCCCTGTAGAATCAGCTATCTTAAATGGTGACGTAGAAACCGGTGTGACTATCCAGAAAATGGAATTTAAAATGGACTCTGGTCCGATCATCGCTCAAGAAAAAGTGAAGATATCGCCAGATGAAAAAGCGCCAGAGCTGCGCAAGAGGCTCATAAAACAAGGCGGGGAGATTTTAGTGAAAATCCTACCAGAATTTATTGCTGGAAAAATAAAACTCATCCCGCAAAACGAAAGCCTTGCTTCCGTCTGTGGAAAAATTAAAAAAGAAGACGGACTGATAAATTTGGGAGCCGAGCTCCCAAATGTTTTATATAACAAGTTCAGAGCCTATGCCACCTGGCCGAGGATTTTCTTTTTCAAAGACGGCAAAAGAATTATCATCACTAATGCCGAACTGATAGACAATAAATTTGTAATTAAAAAAGTTTTACCTGAAGGCAGAAAAGAGATTACGTGGGAGGAATTTAAAAAGACTAATACTTCGAAGTAAAAGGATTACGCTTGGAGAGGCCTTTCATCATTTTTTTGACGCTCCTGGCTCCGCGATGCAAAAGCGTCTGACTGCGGTCTTTGTTTTTATTTATTTCATAATAGAGACTGTCTTTGATAGCATCAATGGCTTGATACAAGTCTTCTTTGTCAGCGCTGCCGTAAAATTCTTTGCCATCTATTTTGATCAAACAATCCGCGTGGAAAATTTCCCCCGATTTATGATGATTGGTAGACTTGCTCACCTCAAAATTTACCATCACTTTCCCCTGCCTTTCTTCTATCCTAGATAGCAATTTTTCCAAGTTGGTCACCCTCTTGGAAACATAGTCCTTAATGGCCTCCGTCAATTCAATATTTTTACCTTGTAGATTGATTTGCATAGCTTTATTGTATCATTTTTTAAGATGCCTAGTAAGAGCTTTCAAAACAATCTCAAGTTCAATTGTTGCCACACCGATTACTGTGTCTGCCGCACCATAATAAATGTAAAGGAGGTCGCCCTCGCCTTTCCGACGCTCAGGTTGTAGAGCCATACCGCACGGAAAAACAACATTATTAACGATCCCGACTTTTTCGTAAAACTCTTTTGGCTGAAATATCGGGTCCGTCGTGCGAGCTAGAACTATTGCTGGATCATTTAAATCCAGGAGCACCGCCCCTATGCGATAAGTACTATGGCTTTTAGAAACTCCATGATAAAGAAGCAGCCAACCGGATTTTGTTTTTAGGGGCGGCGCAGAAATGCCAACTTTCGAGTTATCCCAAGAGTTTATCCTTGGTCCTATAATCCTAATGCATTTTTTCACAAACTCTGTTTTGAAATCGAGCGATTTAATATAATCCCCGCATAATTCATTGCCAACACGATGCAAGATGAAGTATCGCCCTTTGATTTTTTCGGGTAAAATACAGGTGTCTTTATCATCAAAACCAGCAGGAGTGATCAAAATAGGTTTTTCCCATTCCCATTTTTTTTGCAAAAAGTTTTTCTCCGTGATGGAAGTGATAGCGACTCGCGGCGGACCGATGCCATCAAAAGCCGTGTAGCACATATAAATAATCTTCCCTATTTTGGTCAGACGCGGATCTTCACAACCAGAATTAGCTCCAGCTATTTTTTTTGATTCAAACTCTTCTCTCGGGCCATAGATGGGCTCTAGTAAACGTTCGTCGATATTCACCCCATCTTTGGTTGCGGCATAGCCGATATAAGAAGTGTTGTCGTCGGAAAATGTGCGGTACAATATGTGTGTTGTATTTCGAATTCTAAGCACGGCTGGATTGAATGTCGCTTTGGCTTCCCACGGATGTTTTTTGTCGGGAGTAATGATGGGATTTTTGTCGGAACGTTTGAAATACCAGCGAGAATTCTCTTCTCTACGCATAGTGCCAAGAAGGTCGCTCAAATTCAAATGGGCGACGCAATTTGTCATATCCGCTGCTCCGTAATAAATATAAAGAGTGTCCCCGCCTGCCAATCCGCGGGCAGGTTTTTTTATAATGGCGCCTGTTGGGAAAATCACATCGGGAACATGTCCCAAAAGTTCGTATGATTCTCGAGGAGCAAAGATCGGGCCGTGAGTAAGACCCACAATTTTAAGCGGATCATTTATGTCTAGGAGGACTGCCTCAACCCCAAAGATACGAGGGAGACCACTCCCGCCAAAATAATTTTGAATGTGTGAATATATCAAGAGCCAGCCATGCGAAGTTTTGACAGGCGGAGCGCCGACTTCGATATGGTCATAAGGAGATCTTTTAGGATCAATAACGTGCTTATCGACGTTCTTGTACCACTCTTCCCAAAATTTTGGATTCCACAATTCCTCTATCTTGTCGCATTGCGCTATAGCAATTTTTACGGGAGGCATATCTGTATTGACGGATACGATCACGGTAATCTTACCATTGATGCGCTCGGGGAACAGGGTCATCGCTTTAGCATTAAAGGGAGTGACTAGATGACGTTCCTTTATTTTTTTGAGATCTTTAGAAATAGCGACAGCGACTTTGATCCCACTAGCTTCAAATGGATATTTAGAGAGTGCCGTATAAAATATATAATATTCTCCTTCAAAATAAGTCACCCTCGGATCTTCACAACCATAAATTTCCCATTCTTTTTCCGGTATTATAAAAGGCATTCGTTCCTTAAAATGTCTGCCATCCCTGCTTTTCCCAATCCCAATGATCGAAATCTGTTCGGGTGTACGCAGTCTGTCTACCGCCGAAATAGCGCGATAAACGCCATAAAACATTCTGCCCGCTTTGACGACACTCATATTGAAAGAGGCGTAAGCCTCCCAATAATGGTCTTTGTCCGGAACAAGAATTGGATTGTGATGTGATCTTTTTACGACAAACATAAATTATCTTTTAATAATATTAATTTTTAACTTGGAACC